>JAEEGL013265216.1_pt1 | contig 17555 bp, 21 predicted proteins | sample 9134231 | NCBI WGS metagenome assembly JAEEGL01 (sample SAMN16246548, study PRJNA631951) | gut metagenome | biome: gut microbiome; feature: rumen; material: fiber-attached | host: Bos | place: Iran: Karaj | collected 2018-10 | reverse complement strand
CGTATTCATGGAAAGACGAAGCAATCGCTTTGATTCCGAAGAAATCATCTCCAGATACTCTTCTTGCTCCTTCGGATCAATCTCATCTCCCATTTCCTGCAAATAGTTGGAAAAACCGTGAATCGCTGTAATGGGAGTCTTAAACTCATGAGCAAATTCATTGGTAAAGGCTTCCATCTCTTCTCTGGTCTTTTTCAATTCCAAATTCATGGAATTAAACTGACGGTAAAGGGTTTCAAACTCGCCGGATTTTTTTAGATCAATCTGATATTCAAAATCTCCACCGGATACCGCTTCCATTCCCTCTGCAAGGCGATTCATTTTTTCTGTTATTCCACTAATCACCGGTCGAATTGCCAAAGCATAAATAATGGACATAGGTAAAACCATCCAAACCATGGAAATGGCGCTGTCTTTATTAAATCCAAAAATCAATTGCGCAACCAGTCCATAGGCCATGACACCTCCGTTGACTACCGCGATTCCCACCAGATAAATCCATCGAAAAACTTTGATTCTTTTTCTTTTATTCTTTTTCATAAGCACTCTTCCTCAAGTAGAGATTATTGAAACATTTTTCCATTGGTAGCACCACCGTCCACCAAGACGTCCACTCCGGCCAAATAACCGTTTCTTTCATCTGCAACAGTAGCTATGGCGTATCCCAATTCCTCCGGAGTTCCCATTCTGTTTTCTGCAGTATATTTTAACATGTATCCGCCTTCTTTGGCTTCTTTATTTCCCATATCTGTCGCAATTAATCCCGGGCTCAAAGAACAAACTCTGATTCCTCTTTCTCCCAATTCATAGGCAAATTTTTGCGCATACCATATAACAAACTTCTTTGACATAGCATAGGCAAATCCGGATTTTTGATAATCGCTTTTGGCAAGGTTTGACATCTTAACCAGTTTTTTCACAAACAACTCTTCATCTGTGTCAGCCAAATCATACACCTTTTTTCTCACCAAAAACTTAGGTAATACATAAGCGGAGTTTGAGGAAACATCCACAATGACACTTCCGCAATACATTTTTTTCGCAAACTCACGGTTGATGTAAACGGTTCCCAAGGCATTTACCCGAATCAGCTTCTCCGGGTCAGCCATGGCCGGAGAAAGCCCTGCGGCATTAATCACGTTTTTTATCTCTCCCAAAGATGCAGCATATTCTGCCAACATACGAACCGAGGTCCGATCGGATGTATCACAGGTATGGGCATAAGCCTCAAATCCCAACTCTTTTAATTCGTTTACTGCCCCTTCCAACTTTGAAAGTGTTCTTCCGGAAACAATAATGATTTTATCCTTACTCATATATTTGGCTGCAGCCAGTCCCATTCCACTTCCGCCACCGGTGATAACACAAACTTCTTTCATAAACATATACCTACTTTCTTTTTTTCAGATTTCCAGATTTGTACTCCATCCATCTATATAAGTACAATCTATCTGTACTTAGTAAATAGAAAGTAAATATGATGTAAATGATAAGTATCATCCCATATATAAATCGTCCTAATTTTATTATTGATTATCTCTACAAAATCAGGGATGGCATCTCTTGCAAGCCTGGTATCCTGCGGCTTCCGCTTCATCTCGCGAGTTAAAAAACACTTTATTCTCTTCCTTCATATCACCCACGCTGGAGCAGGAGGCTCTATGATACTTTCCCGTATTCTTATTTCCAATATAAGCTGCCTCCGTGGGCTGCGCCGTGGAATCAGTAGAAGTAACGGTGTTTTCATTAGAAGCATTCACGGAATCTGTTTGACCGGAAGAATTTGATTCATTGTTCTGGTTTGAACCCAGAAATGCCGGTCCGCTACTATCTCCCGTATCATAAGAAATCGTTACTCCGGGCTGAACATTATAGCAAAAGATGCAAAAACAGATTCCTGCACCATCATCCTCCACAGAATATGCTTCCATCAAAACGCCTCTTGCCAAAAGTTCATTATCTTCAAAAACCGGTGTCACCCGATACGTTACATGATTTCCTGTATCTTCTATATAATCATGGGTCTTTTCTTCAAAAGGTAGCATTCCTTGTGTATTCATATATCGGGTTCCTGTAATGAGATTTTTCTCATTGGCATTTTCACCGGTCATAGCATACATAATCAAATGGCATCGATTATACAAATAGTTTCCATCGATTCCGGCATACTTTACGGTATGCCATCCGGTGGGTTTCACCTCTCCGATTTTTCCACGTTCCTCCGTAGGGAATAAATCTGTTCCGACACAGGCATAGGCTGTAGTACAACGTCCTAGGGAATCAAGCTCTCCATAGGATTCAAAGCTTTCTGTGGTAAGCTCATCTGCAGTAAAAAAAGGAACATTTCCATTTACTTCAACATAAGGAGAGGACGTATACTCCGGAAGAGATGCATAATCAAAGACACGATCGGAACCATTTGAAGATAATACTTCTTCCGTGTCAGACGAACTATCTGTAGTTGAGGTATCCGTCTCATCTTCTGTATTACTTTCCGAAATTGCTGTATCACTGCTTGTAGAATACGCGCTTTCTTCTACATAAGATTCCTGTTGCGTTTTTGTTTTTTCCACATCGGAATCATTTCCAAAAGATGCAATTCCTAAAACCAACAGTATTCCAAGTGTAATGGGAAGAAACTTCTTTCCTGAACCCTTGCTTTTCATATTACATAATCTCCACTTCTATATAATAAAAGCATCCGAGTAAACTATACTCGGATACTTCTTTCTTATTCTAATTCCAGCAAAAACATGCCGTACAAATCATCTGCCTCTTCTAAAAGAGGAGAATTCTCTCCACCACCATTGGTACTTCTCTTCATGGCGGCATAAGCATCCTCTCCGGCAGTCACCAGTTCAAAAGCGCTCAGTTCAAATCCATGCTCCGTACAGATTTTACAAAACTCCGTCACCGGCTTTTCCATTTTGGCTGTCTGTAACAAAGCCTGCCGAAAAGCTTCATCTTCCTTTGCACGCTTCTTCACCAAATCCAGAATTTCAGTTACGCTCATAATCTTTTTCCTTCCTTAATCGTTCAACTAGTTCCCTCTTATTCTATCATATAATGTCAGTTGCGCTCAGTTGTTTTTTGCCCTTTGCAATCAGATACCATCTGGGGCACAGTAATTTTTTCCAGTCCATATTTTTCCTCACCAAAAAATTCTCTACATTAGAAAGAATTTGTCAAAATTTGTAACATCTTAACATACTTTCTAAGTAGAGAAAACTTTTTCAGTTTCATCGGAATGGGTTCTTTCATTATTTTTTCATTGAGCTATAATAGTAAGGAAAATGAATTTTGGAGATGATACATTATGGAATCAACACTTCGACGTACATGGGCAGAAATCAATTTGGATGCCATTGCTCATAACTATAAAACCATCAGAGAAAAAATCGGACCTAATGTAAAATTTTTAGGAGTAGTAAAAGCAGACGCCTATGGTCACGGAAGTTTGCAGGTCAGCCGACTTCTTCAGGAATTAGGCGCAGACTATCTGGCAGTCAGCAGCGCTGATGAAGCTTTGGAGCTTCGTGCCAATGGTATTACTATGCCTATTTTGATATTGGGACATACCCCAAAAGAGCAGGTAGCCCGCTTAATTGAATTTGATATTACACAGGCTGTCACATGTAAAGCAAAAGCAGATGAATACAGCGAAGAGGCCACTCGATGCGGCGGCACGTTAAAAGTCCACATCAAAGTTGATACCGGAATGTCTCGCTTAGGATATCTTTGTGACAACAGTTTCTTTGAAAATGGGGTAAAAGGTATTACAGAAGCCTGCAATCTTCCCGGCCTGTATGCAGAAGGAATCTTTACACACTTTGCTGTAGCAGATGAATTTGGAGAATCAAATGATGACTATACCAAGCATCAGTTTGAATTATTTACAAATGTGATTTCAGCTGTAGAAAAACATTTGGGACATAAGTTTGAAATTCGCCACTGTGCCAACACCGGTGCCACTGCCCGATTTCCTGAGACCTATCTTGATATGGTACGTCCCGGACTGCTCTTGTATGGCTATGGCGAGTTTGCAAAGGAAATGGGACTTCGTCCTGTTATGACCTTAAAGACTACTGTCAGCACCATTAAGATTTATCCGGAAGGCACTTCTATTAGTTATGGTCGTACTTACACCACAGACAAAACTACCAGAGTAGGTGTACTTCCTTATGGATATGCAGACGGATTTTTGCGTAGCCTATCCAACAAATGCTCATTGATTACCAAAGAAGGCCCTGCAAAACTTCGGGGCAAGATTTGTATGGATATGTGTATGATTGATATTACGGATATGCCTTCTGTTGATGTAGGTAGCGAAGTAGAAATCTTTGGAGAAAAAAACTCCGTGGACAAACTGGCCAAATGCGCAGGTACGATTTCTTACGAATTAACCTGTGCTGTCAGCAAGCGTGTCCCCAGAGTCTATTACAGAAACGGTGTGGAAGTGGAACGGGAATTGATGCTAAGACTGTAACATCTTTCTTATTTTTTCACATGAAATGCATCCATCTGAGGATATACAGCGCTGTCACCAAGCTGTTCTTCAATGCGAAGAAGCTGGTTGTATTTTGCTACACGCTCAGAACGGCTGGGCGCACCTGTCTTAATCTGACAGGTATTTAATGCTACTGCCAAATCAGCGATGGTGGTATCTGCTGTTTCTCCGGATCTGTGTGAAGAAATCGCAGTATATCCTGCATTGTGAGCCATCTTGATTGCTTCCAATGTTTCGGAAACTGAACCAATCTGGTTTAACTTAATAAGGATAGAGTTTCCTGCGCCAAGAGAAATACCCTTGCTAAGACGCTCTGTATTGGTTACAAAAAGATCGTCTCCTACCAGCTGAACCTTGTGACCGATTCTTTCAGTCATCTTCTGCCAGCCTTCCCAGTCCTCTTCATCCAAACCATCTTCAATAGAAATGATAGGATATTTGTCAACAAGGTTTTCCCAATGGTCAATCAACTCATCTGAAGTAAACTCTTTTCCTGACTTCGGCTGCTTATAAAAGCCTTTTCCTTTTTCGCTCTTCCACTCTGAAGAGGCTGCATCCATAGCAATCATGAAATCTTTTCCGGGTTCAAAACCTGCTGCCTTAATTGCTTCCAAAATCTTTTCGATAGCTTCTTCATCACTCTTTAACTGATTGGGTGCAAAACCACCTTCGTCACCTACAGCAGTAACATCACCCATGTCTTTAATCAGAGCCTTTAAGCTATGGAACACTTCTGCACACCAGCGAAGAGCCTCTTTGAAGGAAGGTGCTCCTACAGGCATAATCATAAATTCCTGTGTATCCACAGCACTGTCGGCATGAGCTCCACCATTTAAAATATTCATCATAGGAACCGGTAAACGATTTCCGGATACACCACCGAGGAATCGATAAAGTGGAATTCCAAGTGACTTTGCAGCGGCTCTTGCTGTTGCAATGGAAACTGCCAAAATCGCATTTGCTCCAAGATTGGACTTATCCTTTGTACCATCTGCTTTTAACATTGCTGCATCTACTGCATAAGTGTCAGATGCATCCAAACCGCTAACAGCTTGACAAATAGTGGTGTTAATGTTTTCAACAGCCTTTGTCACACCTTTTCCCAAATATCTGTTTTTATCATCATCTCTAAGTTCCAAAGCTTCAAACTCTCCGGTAGATGCACCACTGGGAGCAGTTCCCAAAGCAACGGTTCCGTCGCAAAGTGTTACCTCTGCCTCTACCGTGGGATTTCCTCTGGAATCCAAAATTTCTCTTCCTATTACTTTTTCAATTGTAAGATTTGCCATCTTTTTTCTCCTTTCTGCGCATGTTAGTCATCGCTAACAGTCATTTTATTATACCAACTTTGCAAAGTCAATCTTAGTGTCGCACTTTTGTTAGCATCCTCTAACTTTTTGGCGATATAAAAAAGTGGATAAGAAGACGCACGTCTCTTACCCACTGTAATTCTATTGGATATTAGATTGGAAATAATGAAGACAAAAGAACCGTCCCTACTATCCTTCGACCATCTTTTTTCCAAAGGTTCTGGCCTCTTCCAGCTTTTCGTCTATTTTTAACATATGTGCATAGAAATAATCCTCACACACCATAATGTTTTTATCCCTTAGTATTTTCTTAAGAGCAAGAACTGTCCTCCTGGACCAGTTTGAAGTTGTAAACAGAACTACTCTCGAAACCATGGATGAATTGAGCTTATTGGCATATTCTCTAAGTTCCGGTGCCATTATATTTGCATATGGTGCTCCACCAAGGAAAAGAATATCTACTTTTTCTTGAAGTTCCGGTTCATCAGCTATACTTACAGCATTGACGCCGACTCCATCACCTATGGCTTCCGCAATTCTTCTTGTATTTCCAAATTTCGTTTTAGAACAATATCTGATTGCAATTTTCATAGTATAAGGTCTCTCCTGCTTTTATATTTTACGCAATATAATTGTATCACATATTATTCCATGCTGTCTACATGAACTTCTGAGCTTATACCTCCCTATTTTCTGATAAATTCACTATCCTGTTGTGGTATTCCATTTTCATCTGATACATAACGCTCTGCTGTCATATGAAGATCATATTTCTCTCGTAATTGGGCAATCTCTTTCATCATAGGAGATGCATGATGCCGGTCGATTGCCTCCTGATTTTCCCAACTGTCAATCAGAAGCACTGTTTCAGGGTCCCCAAGAGGAATAAAATACTCATATTTCAGATTTCCCTCTTCTGCCCGGATTCGCTCTGCAATACCTGTGCTTTCCATCTCCTCTGCAAACCTGCGGGCATTTCCATTAACTCCTGTATAATACAAATTCACTGTAATACTCATGTTATGTACCTCTCACATTTTATATTTCTTCATTCTTAAATTATAGAATCAGCTTTAAAAACTGATACATCATTTCATATATTCACTAATCAGAATACCTAAAAAAGAAGCTTCTCATAGATATCAAAATCAATATCCTTAAAAACATTAAAAACAACCTTCATATCACTACCTGTCTCATCAAGCCAGTTTTTAACTGTTTCTACAGCAATCTCAGCAGCCCGTTTGTTTGGGAACATAAATACACCCGTAGAAATGCAACAAAAAGCAATGCTCTTTACGCCATTTCCTTCTGCTATATCAAGGCATGATTTGTAGCAGGAAGCCAATAGTTCTTCATGCTTTTTCGTCAATGGCCCCTGTACAATCGGCCCAACTGTATGAATCACATACTCACAGGGTAGATTGTAGGCAGGCGTAATCTTTGCTTTACCCGTCTCCTCCTCATGTCCCTGCGCCTGCATAATCTCGTTACACTTTAGGCGAAGCTGAATCCCGGCGTAGGTATGAATACAGTTATCAATACAATTGTGTAGCGGCTGAAAACATCCCAGCATCTGCGAGTTGGCAGCGTTTACGATGGCATCTACTTTTAATCGGGTAATATCTCCCTGCCATAAATACAGCCTTCCATCTTTGGAATGTATCTCGTTCAAAGTCACACATCCTCTTTGGCTGTTTTCTTCCTGTAAATATTCATCCTGAACCGACAAAAAGTCCGGGCTGATTTTTCTGGGACTTCGAACGTTCATCAAGCCTCTCAAAAGATTTTTTTGCTCCTGCTCTTCTATAGGAATTTCATAATCTTTATAATACTCATCCTCTGCCAAAAGCTGTTCAATCAGCCATCTTCTTTTATCTACGTGATTCATACGACCTTTCTCCTACAACCGATTCAACGATAAACTGCTACAGTCTCTCCAACCATCATCCGACCTTATAACAATTCCGTTAAAGTTTCATCTATATCCCCATCAATACAAAAGCTTTGATGCTCAATTTCTGCCGGCGCATAGGCCTCACCATAATTAATGCAAGCATAAGTAGCCTTTGGATTTTGGGCAGTCATCTTCCAGAAAGGATATTTAATAATTACGGGGGTATTGCTCCCCACTCCAAGTTCCAAATATAACACACGTAAGCCTTCATGTCTTCGCAAAAAATCCGCATACGCCCCTGAAGCTCTATGCCAGCCATCATCCTCTACAAAACTATCATCTGCTCTTAGATTGGTAGTCATATCACTGCCATCCAAAGGACATTTGGGAAGCAGTTCTGCAGGAAGCTCCATAAAAAGTTTTCCATCTTTTGGCACTTCAAAAATACCCTCACTGTTTTTTACAAAGCCCTGGGCTTCCATAGCTTTTATGACCCATTCTTCATTGTCAAAAGTCTCTTTGATATCCGGATTTACACTTTGAAACAGACCATAATCTCCCTGGGTATAAAACAGCCGCTTCTTATCAAATCCGGCTTTTTGAAAACAGTGATCTACATTGGTGGTTATAACAAAATAATCTTTGTCTTTTACCAAACCCAATAGTTTTTTATAGGTATCCTTTGGAGGATTCAAATATCGATTTACATAAATGTATCGCGCCCAGTAAGCCCAACGGATTTCCGGTTTCAAACGAAGCACATAAAACCCTCCGGAGTACATCTCATCAAATCCATATTGCCTTGAAAAATCAAAGAAGTATTTTTCAAACCTCTCTCCACTATAAGTAAAGCCGGCTGCTGTGGACATACCGGCTCCTGCTCCGATAACAATTGCATCCGCTTCTTCTATTTCTTTTTTTAATCTGTTGATTGCATGCACCACTGCTTCATCTCCATTTTTTTATACTGCAAAACTTTTCCTGCTAATGTTCCGTCATCCAATATTATATCATCTGCATTTGAAAGCTGTGAAAAATACTTTTCCTCATGAGTCATGTCAAATCACATTTCACAGAAAAAACATGATGACTTTTTGGAAGGAATCAGTCAAAAAGTACTGACAGACTCTTTGCGTTACATGGAAATATGGGGAAAAGAATACAAAAAAAGCTTTCCTCCCGTTGAATAAACGGGGAAAGCTTTTATCTAAACTATTTTATTCATTCACGTCTGCTACAGTTTCTCCCAAGGAAAGAACTGCATTTCTCACACATTCAGGGCACTCGCATAGTACCTGTCCGGTTTCTATGCCTTTTAAATCTTTGCAGATAGTAGCTCCACATTTTTCCTGAAACTTGCTTACGATTTCTCTGGAATATCTGGGAGTTCCCTGACCATCTGTTGCCATTCCGGCTACCATAACTGCTCCGATTAGAGCGCCGCAGGTACTTTCCATACATCCCATTCCTGCTGCAAAACCGGCAGACAGTTTGCTTAACTCCTCCGGAGCAATATCCATTTTATCCTCAAAAACCTTTAATACCGACTGGGTGCAGTTGCACTGACCGGTTGCTTTTAAATTTGCTGCCATCTCGGCTCTTTGTTCAATTGTCATTTTGATTCTCCTTTTACTTTTAACTGACAGATTCCCTGTGTCATTGTGCCCATTGGACAAAATGTGCACCAGGTCCGCTCTTTATACAATACCATTACAATCAGTCCGATTAAGGTGGAGGTCAACATCAAACTGTAAAATCCATAGCTAAACTGTACCACCCAATCCGGGAAGGGGCTTCCGTTGTAAGCCCACTGCCAGGGCACCTTAAAGGTCCAAAACAATTTTACCACCTGTTTCAAGGAACCCGCACCGGCAAACACCTGATAGGTTTGAAAAATCATGGTTCCAAACATAGTCATGAAAAATGTCAAAAATCCATATCGAAACCACTTGGAAGAAAGCCATTTGGGCGCCGGCTTCTTTCTGGAACATTTCAAGCGATTTCCCAACACCCAAAACAGTTGGCCTCGTCCACACATATTGTTACAAAACCATTTGTTTCCACCTACTATAGCAAATATCAAAGGTAAAATAAAATCAATCAGCCCAAGCCAAGCAAAAAGGATATTAAAAAATCCCAATGAAAAATACAGTATGGACCATATCCACAAATAATTGTACCAATGGTTTTTTCTCTTATTTTGCATAGGAATCCTCCTTTTTCCTGACTTCACCTTCATTTTCAGATAGAATTACCGGTTGTATCGCATTTGCCGGGCAGGCTTTTCCGCAAAGTCCGCACCCTACACATGTGTCCGGTTCCACCACTGCATAACACCCTTTATATATGGTAATCGCCCCTCTCGGGCACTGATTGGCACACACACCACAAGCAACGCAGATATTTATGTTTACTTCTGCTCTTTTTTTCACCATCCCACGTCCTTTCTTTTCATACAACTTTTGATACGTCGTGATACATCACTTTTCTCAAAAAATAATTGCTTTCTTCATACAACAGGCTTATTATAAGTGGTACAAAAAATATATCAAGTACGCAATATTTATTGACCTGGTAAGAAAAACCTTACCAGAGGATAAAATAAATATTTTTAAAAGATACTCCCGTAAATAAGGGAAAGGAATATTACAAAAGAAAGGAACATTCATTATGGGAAGATCAAAAAAAGAACCTCTCTGTGACGACATCGCCGGAGAAGGATGTGGATTAAAGAAGGTCATCAATATCGTTGGTGGCAAATGGAAAATCATGATTCTATGCGTCATCGACAATAACGAAGTGGTTCGCTACGGAGATTTGCGGCGTTCCGTTTACGGAATCACAAACACTATGCTGGCCCAGTCCCTTCGTGACTTGGAAGAAGACGGTCTGGTAAAACGAACCCAATACGACGAAATGCCGGTCCGAGTGGAGTACTCTCTCACAAAAAAGGCCAACAGCCTGATTCCTATTCTTTTAGAACTGAAGCGATGGGGAGAAGAAAACCTTTAGGGGACGGTTCTACTGTCTTCATATATGATTTTACGTATTCCTACGAACTTTTTCATATTTATATGAACTCTACCGTATTTATATTGACATATGTCAGTTATAAGCGTATTATGTTTTTGACATATGTCAGAAAGGACTTTTTATGCCAAAACCATCAAAATGCAGAATTATAAATGGGATGCCGGATCAATTCGCTTTCTCACCCACGGATAAGGAAACTCCAAAAGATAGTATTGTTATGTCTCTGGACGAGTTTGAAACCATCCGTCTGTTGGACTACAACGGATTGACTCAGGAGCAGTGTGCAAAGTTAATGGGAGTTGCCCGAACCACTGTCACTGCCATGTACGAAAATGCCCGTAAAAAAATTGCATGTATGTTGGTAGAGGGAAAAAGCCTGGTAATTTCCGGCGGAAATGTCAAATTCGATATTCCAAACAATATCGGATTTCAATGTTCATATGAAAAAGGAGAAAATGTTATGAGATTAGCAGTCACTTACGATAATGGAGAAATTTTCCAGCACTTTGGTCACACCGAACAGTTCAAAGTTTATGATATCAAGGAAGGTCAGATTTTAAATACTGAAATTGTAGACACCAACGGACAGGGTCACGGTGCTCTTGCCGGATTCCTTCTAGGCGGAAATGTAGACGCTTTAATCTGTGGCGGTATCGGCGGTGGCGCTCAGATGGCACTTAGCAACGCAGGCATTATGCTTTATGCAGGTGTTTCCGGAAATGCTGATGAAGCTGTAAAAGCCTTCCTTGCAGGCGAACTTCTCTACACTCAGAATCCTACCTGCAACCATCACAGCCATGAAGATGGACACTCTTGTGGAAGCGGTGAAGCACATTCTTGCGGCCATTCTTGCCACTAAGGTATGAGTTGCAAGGTATAATCGCAAAAACATTAAATCAACTTATATAAAAAAATCTCTTCCTTCTGCAAACAAAATGTAGAAGGAAGAGATTTTTACTTTTTCTAAACTAAAACATATCAACTTGAAAATGAAGACAGCGAACCCGTCCCCTATACCGGGTTTTTCCAAGTGGTGACGTTTTTATGTCCGGCAGAAAGTGCTCCGTCTACCGGAATGGAAGCGCCGGTGATATAGCGAGCCATATCGCTGGCTAAGAAAAGTGCAAGGTATGCACAATCCTTTGGATCTCCCATTCGTCCCGCAGGACAGTCATTGGCAAAGAATGCCATGGCAGCTTCTCCTGCATCTCCAAAAATGGAGGTCTTGGTATATCCCGGACAAATGGCATTAACGGTGATACCACATTTTGCAAAATCCATAGCTGCTGCTCTTGTCATTCCAACCACTCCAAATTTGGTAGCGGTGTAAAGTGCCTGTCCTCCCTGGGGAACCAATCCGGCTACGGAGGCTACATTTATTAAAAATCCCCCCTGACTTTTACTTTTCAAAATTGCCTCAGCGGAATATTTCATTCCAGCAAAAACGCCCTCACTATTCAAGGCAAAAATCTTTTGATAATCTTCCATTTCATACTCGTGGATAGGAGTTCCTCCCATACCGATTCCGGCATTGCTTACCATTCCGTCTAATCTTCCGTAATGTTCCACTGCCTTATCCACCAAAGCCTTGATTTCTTCACCACTGCTACAATCGGTTTTTACAAAGACGGCATCTTTGCCTTTAGCCTTTAAACTTTCCACAAGTTCATTGCCCTGCTCTTCACTTCTTGCAGCACACACAACCTTCATATCATTTTCCGCAAATACTTCTGCGATGGCACGTCCGATTCCTCGGGTAGCACCTGTTACAATTACGACCTTATCTTTTACACCAGTAAATTCCATAATTCCTCCTTTTCCAACACTGAAATCTTTTTCCAACACAGTGTTGTTTTTCTTCACCTAAAGGAGCATAATATAATCGCAAAGCTGAAACAACCATCAGCTTTTTAGGATTTGTTGCAAATCCAACACAAAGAATCTATCTGTTGGAAATTCAAAGGAGAACTATGAAAAAAGAAAGTCGAAGAGTAAAAATGACAAAGGCAGTGTTGATGGACAGCTTCCTTCAAAAATTGGAAGAAAAACCCCTGCCTCGCATAACGGTAAAGGAAATCTGCGAGTTGGCGGACATTAACCGTTCCACCTACTATGTGTACTACTGTGATCCCTACGACCAAATGGATCAGCTGATAAAAACTTTTATTCAGGAGCAGGCAGTCTACATTGATGAAATTTTAGAGCAAAACGTCTCTTCTGACGAAGACTTTTCCCAGGTTCTCTGCAAGCTGATGAATTATTATAAAGACCATGCGAAAATGTTAAAAATCCTTTGGGGCACCCACGGAAATACCCACTTGGAATACGACATTTTAGCTTTTTTTGCTGAACGGGTACTGCAATTTCAAAAAGATAAAAAAGACACAACAAAAAAGATGCTGCAGGACTATACCTATGCAGCATCCGGATGTTTTGGTTTGATTTTATACTGGGTGCAAACCGGTTGTTTGGATTCCCCAAAAGAATTGGCCGACCGCATTACCGAGCTGACCAAAAACGTTCGGGTTAAAAACAAATCTTCACGGTAGTTCCAACGCCTAGGGCACTGTCCAACTCAATGGTTGCTCCGTGGATTTCCACGATATGCTTTACAATGGCCAATCCCAAACCGGTTCCGCCGGTGGCCTTTGAGCGACTTTTGTCCACCCGATAGAATCGTTCAAATACCCTCTCTTGTTCTAAAGCAGGAATTCCGATTCCATTGTCTCGAACAATCAAAACGCCCCCATCTTTGTTTTCCGTAATCACTTCTACTTTTCCACCGGGATTGTTGTATCGAATGGCGTTTTGCACCAGATTCTCAATCAATTCCTTTAGCATTTCCCTATTTCCACGAACAGGGGTAGCACTTGAGTTGATAATCAAAGAAACTCCATTTTTTTCGGCACTGACTGCCAAGCCTTCCTTGCACTCATCCATGATTTCACAGAGGTCCACTTCTTCAAATCCAGCCATTGCCTCACTGCGATCTAATTCCGACAGACGAATGATATCATTAATCAACGACAATAAACGCCCTGCATTTTTTCGGATTTCTCCATAAAAATGCTTCTTTTTTTCTTCCGGAACCATGTCCCCTTCCAAAAGCTCCGCATATCCGGAAATCGCCGTCAGAGGAGTCTTTAACTCGTGAGAAACATTGGCCGTAAAATCCTGACGCGCCTTTGCTGCAGAAAGAACATCTGCATGTTGGGAGCGAATCTTTGCAGAAAAAGGCTCCAACTCCTTATAGGGGGTTTTATAATCCGCATTGGTAAGATTTCCCGCCATCATTTCAATGGGGCGCAAAAGCTGTTTGGTCAAAAGATGGGATAAGGCAATACAAATGGCCAAAATGATAAGAATGATCATAAAAATCATGGGTGTCGCTGATAAAAACACTGACCACATACTTTGAATCTCCATAGCCACACGAAGCACCGTGTTGTTATCCAGTAACACCGCATAATAAATGGTGTCTTTATTCAAGGTATCAGAGTGTCGCACCGACTCTCCCACCCCCGTTGCAAAGGCCTGGGAAATCTCCGGTCGGTTCAAATGATTGGTAAGATCATCTTTGGTAACATCATTATCATAAAGCACCGTACCGTCCGCATCGATCCAGGTCACGCGAAGTTCACTGATATCTGTGGACAAGTCGATTTCATTGGAATCGATATCCGGTGATTCAAATAAATGCGTATCTTTTAAAAGTTTGGCACTCACTGCCAAATCGGAACTCACCTGTTTCTGAAACAGGTTGTAATAAATTAAGGTTACGCTGACGACGGTGGCAATAATAGCAACAATGGCAATTCCCGCCAAGCGCAGATTTATTTGTTTCTTCATCTTGTTACTCCATAACGTAGCCTACATTTCTTACGGTACGAATGCGATTCCCGTAGTCCCCCAGTTTTTTCCGCAATGTGTTTACATGCATATCTAGGGTTCGGGATTCTCCTTCATAGTCTCCTCCCCAAATACGGTCCATAATCATATCCCGCTTTAAAACAATTCCCTTATTTAAAAGAAGCAGCGACAAAAGCTCATACTCTTTAAAAGTCAGTTCAATGTCTTTCCCCTCTACCACCACTTCATGCTTGTCTTTTATGATTTTCAAACCATCTAAAGAAAGTTCTTTCACCTCTTTCGTTTCTGTCCGCCGAAGCAGGGCCTTCACTCTGGCCAAAAGTTCCATTACGGAAAAAGGCTTTTTGATGTAATCGTCTGCACCGTTTTCCATACTTTTTGCCAAATCCAAATCCGTTGTTTTGGCTGTTACCATAATAATGGGAACCTCCTTGGTCTTTGGCATGGAACGAAGCTTTTTGACGATTTCATTTCCGTCTTCGTCGGGAAGCATAATATCCACCAGACAAAGCTGGGGCACCTTTTCTGCCGTCTGCTGAAAAAAGTCCTTTGCACAGGGGAATCCCATCACCTCATGTCCCGCATTTTTCAATGCATACTCTTCGATTTCTCTAATACTTTCGTCGTCTTCTATGATATAAATCAATGCCATAACATCCCTCCGTTATGAATCCATAATAACATCTCCCTTGCCCAGAGGGTACTGCTTTAAAAGCTTTTTATACGCTTTTTCAAACTGGCGCTGCTCATTATCGGAGAAGTTTTTGAAAAACTCATGGGTATTATACTCGTTATCCCCAATGGTAATCAGTTCCAAAGCCACGTTGGAACAGTGGTCCGAAACTCTTTCCAGAGCAATCAAAACATCTTCCAAAACAAAGCCGATTTCGATACCGCACTTTCCTTTTTGCAAACGTTTCAAATGATTCTTCTTTACTTTTTTAATCAGCGTATCAATTACCTCTTCCAAAGGCTCCACGTTTTTCGCAACTGCAGTGTCATTTCCACAAAAACTTTCCACCGTCATATCGCAAATATCGGAAACCGCCCGGCAAAGCGTTTGCAACTCCCGTTTTTCTCCCTTGGTAAAGGACAGATCTTTTTTCTTCATCTTTTCCGCCGCTTTCACTATATCCAAAGAATGGTCGGAAATCCGTTCAAAATCCGAAATACTGTGAAGGATAATAGAAAAACTCTGGCTGTCCTTTTGGGATAGATTCTTTCCGGAAAGCTGCACCAAATACGTCCCCAGTGCATCCTCGTATTGATCCACCAGCTTTTCCAATCGAGTCACTTCTTTTGCTTTCTTTTTGTCATAGGAAATCAATACTTCCAGTGCCAGGCGAATGGATTCTTCCGCTGCTTTTGCCATTTCCTTCACCTGATTTCTGCTGACTTCCATAGCAAAGGAAGGTTTTTCCAAAAAGCGCTCATCCAACATAATATTTGTGCTTTTCTGCATTTCTGTCCCTTCGTCTTTTTTATCACGAACGGTAAGTTCTGCAAGTTTAACCAATCCTTTAGAAAAAGGAAACAGCACCAAGGTAGCACCTATATTAAACAAACTGTGAATCACCGCAATACCGGCTGCATTTGCGGATTCCTCCAAAAAGGAAAACTGTAAAAAGGCATTGATACTGTAAAATACCGTCATAAAAATCACGGTGCCAATTAAGTTAAAATACAAATGAACCATAGCTGCCCGCCTAGCATTTTTGTTGGCTCCGATAGAGGAAATAATAGAGGTCACACAGGTTCCAATGTTTTGCCCCATAATAATCGGCAATGCCACTACGTAATGAATCGCCCCTGTGGCACATAGCGCCTGTAAAATACCTACCGAAGCAGAGGAACTTTGGATAATGGCAGTTAAAATCGCTCCCATGGCCATACCAAGTAAAGGATTTTGGAATTTTGTCATAAGACCTGTAAAAGAAGGATTGTCCGCCAGGCCGGAAACCGCTGTGCTCATGGCATCCATTCCAAACATCAATACGGAAAAACCTAAAAGAATCTCTCCTATATTTTTCTTCTTTGAGCCTTCTTTTTTATCCATTAAAAGGATAATTCCAATCATAGCTAAAACCGGAGAAAAAGAGGTTGGCTTCAATAACTGAACCAAAAGATTGTCTCCTTGAATTCCCGTTAGGGACAAAATCCAGGAAGTCACTGTGGTTCCGATGTTAGCCCCCATAATAATGCCAACTGCCTGATTCAGTTTCATAATTCCGGAATTTACAAACCCCACTACCATAACCGTAGTCGCAGAAGAAGACTGAATTACCGCTGTCACACCCGCTCCAAGAAGGACAGCCATAAAAGGATTCTTGGTTAATTTTTCCAAAATTCCTTCCAATCGTCCTCCGGCAATTTTCGCCAGGCCTTCTCCTAGCACATGCATTCCATATAAAAAGAGGGCCAATCCCCCAATCATATTTAACAAATCAAAAATGTCCATAGTTTTTCCTTTCTTTCTAATACTTACACTGCAAGCATATCGAAAGAATGTAAAATCTACAGACATTCTTATGTAAAATCTATGTAAAGTTTTAAATTACATGGTAGGATTGTAATCTCGAAACTTAGTATCCCATCATACATCCGGAACCACGGACTTCCATGTCATCATCCTTCACATATCTGGCGTTAAACTCCATATTGATTTCCCGAAGTTCTTTTTTTCCATCAATGTAATCCTGATACATTTCTGCCAAACCGGACATACATCCATCACAGGTTGCATCAATATTTCCTAAGGATTCCGCAACGATTTTTTCTCTTTCTTCTTTTGTTGTATCCTTGATTAAATAAGACATCTCTACTTACCTCGTATTATATAGTAGTAGTTTTTAGAGACCCTCTCCAAGGTCTTTATAACTATTAAGTCATAGTCTTTCTTTACCTTTTCTATAGGTTCGACTATGCTGTTTAAGATGCT
>JAEEGL011539793.1_pt1 | contig 17555 bp, 33 predicted proteins | sample 9134231 | NCBI WGS metagenome assembly JAEEGL01 (sample SAMN16246548, study PRJNA631951) | gut metagenome | biome: gut microbiome; feature: rumen; material: fiber-attached | host: Bos | place: Iran: Karaj | collected 2018-10 | reverse complement strand
TCAAATTAATAAATTACCTTTGTACGCAAATTTATAAAATAATTCCTAAAACAGCAAATGAAAAATAACATTTTTCAGAAATTGAATACCACCCGAGGGCACTTGGTTGCCACTGATCTGAGTGTGCAGGAGAAGGGGCGGTTGTTTGGTCTGATGGCACAGAACGGCGCTACGCATGCCTTTGCGTACATCCGCTTCTTCCGCGACGGCTTCTCTGAGTGGGAGCTGGAAGGTATTGATTCAATACTTTCTGAGTTCTGTCAGGAACACGACATTGTTATCCCCGAGGACAGCTCGCTCTACGAAGCCATGCCCCACGGCGACGGCATCCGCGTGGCGCTGTACCGCATGATGGACCAGAAGGGCATGAGTCCCAACACCACCCGCAAGCGTTTCCTGGCGAAGGACTTCAAGCCGTGGGAGCGCAAGGGCATCCGCACCATCGTCGATGAGTTTATCAAAGGGCAGCAGGCACAATGAGGCACTATCGCACATACATGGAGTTGATAGCGAACCTGCCCAAGCAGGTTTTTTTCGCCTTAGAGCCCAAGGAGCCCGATGACGACAGCGATACCTTCGTGCTGATTTTCTTCGGTGCCAGCCGCAAGATGCTCTTCCGCGTGTTCAGCTTCCTGTACCGTGCCGGACTGATTGCTAAGGACGGTATCATCCACCGCACCACCGACGACCGCCGCCGCCACCGCTTCGAGGTGACGTTCACGCTGGCCGACGCCCGCCACAACGACATCCGCGACATCATCGAGATTGTGGAGCTGCACATGAAGCAGTTGCAGTGGGGTGTCAGGTATTTCAAGAACCTGGATAAGATGTTGAACTACGGACTATGATTGACCCCGACCAGAAGACACTGCCCGAAGACACTGGGCTGATAAAGCAAGCAGGCAAGCGCCGTAAGCGCCGCAAGCGCGAGGTGCCCGAGCCGGAGAACTGGCGACCGCTTGGATATGAATGGTGAGATTAATTACTAACTATAACTGAAATATGACAGATAACGAAACGATATTGTGGCAACAATTCATGCAGAGTAAGGGTATTATGAACAACTTTACCTACCTGTATGATGCGCACAAGTTCGACAAGCGCTCGATGGAGCAGTACCTGGAGGACGTCCAGGCTGAAGACGTGATACTGGACGCCTTCGACTTCACGGGTGCTGGCAATACCATCTTCGGATTTAAATACTGGAAGGAGATAGACGCCAAGTGGCAACAGAAGCTGGGCGAGTTCCGTCAGGCGGGTACAGCTGACATTCCCGAGGCACAAATCTATTGCCCCCACTGCGCCCGCCTGTTGCCCCGCTCTGCCTTTGCCCTGAAGTCGAACGGCACGCTGCACAAGCACTGCCGTGAGTGCGAGGGCGGCATCTGGGATAAGCAGAAGAAGGAGCGTGAGAAGGAGGAGTGTGAACGTGAGAAGCGCGAGGCCGCCGTGCGCCAGTTGGAGAAGGAGATTGCCGAGAAGCAGGCTAAGGTGGATAATATCAAGGCTGGCAAAGAGGACGTCATCGTGCCAGAAGGCAGGATTATCGAGAACGGTCGCTACGAGACCGTCCGTCAGCAGATTGCCGAGGGACAGTCGAACCTGGGCAGGATTACCAAGGTATGTACCTGCTGTGGCAGTCGCAAGATGAAGACCGAATTTCCCACCAACCCCACGACGGAGGACGGACTGGATGCATGGTGCAAGACGTGCCAGAGGAAGGCCGAGAAGACGGTCAAGAAGATTGATGCCCGACAGGAGCAGGAGGAACTGTTGCAGCAGGAGGAGACCGTTATAGTGCCAGACGTAACGCCTGCCGCAATGCCTGCTCCCGTTAGCGCCACCATCGTCAAACCCGACCGTCTGGTGGCCCCCAAGCTGGGCGAGCACGATGCCACGCTGCACTATAAGAAGAACCAGAAAAGCATCACGTTCAATGCCCAGCTGTCGTCCTTGATCCAGCAGGGACAGTTCACCAAGTGCTACCTAAACAGCGACCGCAGCCACAGGATGTTCCTTATCTTCAACCGCCTGGAGGGTGCCAACGTCACCAGCGCCAGCAGCCGTGCGTCGATGTTGGTTCAGGTGTGCTCGTCGGAGATGGTTCGTTCGCTGGCTGCCCGCTTCGGTCTGGACGAGGGCGACAACTACTACTTGCACATCACTAAGAACCTGGCACCCAAGGCCGACGTCATCACCATTGAGATTATGAAGGTGCGCACGCTCGACGAATACATCCGCATCGTGGAACAGCGCGAGGAAGCCGAGCAGAAGGGTCGTCCCGTGCCTGGCGAAGACGTGCCGGAATACGAGGACGAGGGTGAGGCTGAAACCCCTGCCGAGGAGAGGTCCCAAAACGACGTTCCGTTGATAGACTTCGGACTGGACTTCGGCGACGGTCAGTCTGCACCACCGCCCGCCGACAAAATCATTCAGATGTTGATAGACCGCCACCTCGTCACCGAGCACGACATGGCCGTTTTCCTGTTCCAGCAGGGCTGGGAACTGCATGAGCCCGTGGTGGTCACGAAACTAAAGAAATTCACAGTATGAGACATAAAGAACGAAAATACCCAGAGGCCCGCCCGTCGGTGCGCTCCAGCAGCGCCATGCCGAACCCACGGCAGAAAAAGGACATCCTAACTGCCGACGGCGAGATCATCGAGACGCTGGGCTACGAGAATTTCCGCGTGGAACTTGACAACGGCATCACCATCCTCGCAACTGTCGGCGGCAAGATGCGCCAGAACCACATCCGCATCGTCACCGGCGACCGCGTACAAGTGGAGCTCTCTCCCTACGACCTGAGCCGTGGCCGCATAGCATTCAGGTATAACAAGAAGAAATAAAGCCGATACCGCCACCGGCTATGGTTGTGGCGGACAAACTTAATAACACATTCAACATATTATGAAAAAGTTATCAAGAAAGTGGCTGATACTGGAACATTACATCCAGACAGCCGAGGAAGTGATGGAGGGCGTTACCGTCCGTGTATGGAAACCAAAGACGATGGACCGTCTGCCAGCGCACGACATGCGCTCGGTGATGCGCCACTATCGTTTTGATTTCGGGTTGTACCATGATGACAAGGTACATTGGACTACGGGCAATCCCGACACTGGGCTCTACGATGCTCAGACCGTCGTTTGCTCCGACCCGCACCGCAAGTGTGTAGATATCTATGTCTGCTCGCTGCTGATGCGCCCGTTCTCTCGTGAGGCTTACCAGCACTACGAGGAGCGCATGTCCCTGCCTTTCATGGACCGCCTGCTCTTGATGTGGGACTCCCGTCAGTTTGACCGCGAAGGTGGCTACCTCGTAGCCATTCACGGCGGCATCAACTACGAGGGTTCGCCCTACACCTACGAAGACCTCTTCAAGGTGATTAACGAGAAGGATGACATCGCGGACTCGTCCGTCAAGTAACTTCCCGCCGCAGATGGAGCCATCCCCTGAAGGCTGCGAACATAAGTCTTGAACACGGGCACTCCCAGAGACAGCGTGCTGTCACATACGCGAGAGCTACCGCAGTAGCATAAGGTGGTGGTTCCATTTTTAACAAGAAGAAACATTGACAACTATGGATAAGAAGAATGGTACCGTCATCTATCTGCCCAACGAGGAAGAGTCGAAGCAGATGATTGAGAACGCCCTGGCCGACTTCCAGAAGAAGGCCGAGGAGCACGGCTGGCGGGTATTTGAGGACGAAGCGTCTGCAGCGCTGGCAAAGGACATTTTCGTGAGCGGCTACAGCTACGGCTACAATGACGGCTTCGGCATCATCAAAGGACAGCTGGACGCCATCAATCTGAGTAAGAGATTAGGAAATACACCCAATTAAACACATACAACTATGATTTCATTAAAAGAACAGACAGTGCAGCAGATTATTACCGACATCATGGGTAATGGCTGTGAGTGGAAACCGAATGGTGGCGTGGCCGAGGGCTACCGCATCAATGTAGGAAAGGAAATAGGCGACATCAACTACTTTAACATCCTTATTGATCGCCTGCGTATCAGACTGAACACCGTAGAGCGCATCCAGTATGCAGCACATCTTGACGAGTCGGCGCTACGCTACTGGCGCTTTGTGAAAGTCAATACACCATTCTGGGAACTTCGCATCTATGAAGGGTGTCACTCTCCCTACAAGAACTATCCCTGCGTGAAGAGCGTGAGGTTGTTCGACGAGATGACTGCCAACCATCAGGACGGTGCTATGTCGCTGCCTGAGTACATGCTGATGCGTGCCTATGAGAGCGAGCGTAGCGACGACTATACAGGCAAACTGCTGACCGACTTTGCACAGGACATGTCAACACAGGACGAATACTATGCCGACAGCGAGCACCTCTATTCACACATTGCCAAACTTGCTGGTGACGGTTATAAGGAGGCTCTTGAAGAGATGGTGGCCGACTACCGAAAGTATTGCCAGGAGAACGGACTGGTGTATGACTCCTTCAAGACATGGCCAGAGGAGGAAACGGAACAGGAAGACGAGGACGATGACGTATAAGATTATCGACACGGACGGAACATTACTTGACCAACAGCAATGGCCTGGGCGATGGTGCCTGCAGGCCGTGCAGTTGGAAGAGTATTGCGACGACCACGGCTACGAACTGGTCAGGACGCGACCCAACCCGACGTTCACGGAGGTAACAGTGACGCTAAGAAAGAACAGATGATGGCTAACGACAAGAGCGACGAGAAGAAGAAGCGCGACAAGCTGCGCGAGTTCGCCAAGAAGTACAAGGAGAAGATTTACCCTGAGTACGACGGGCGGTGCCAGTTGTGCAGCCACAAGATAGACAAGGAGGTGATGCAGATGCACCACATACTGCCGCTGGAGCGCTACCCAGAACTGTTCGACCGCACGGAGAACCTGCTGATGGTCTGCCCGGAGTGCCACATCGAGATACACCTGAACCCGTTCCTGAACAGCCGCCTGATGGTGGAAGCGGCGTGCAAAATGAATATTGACTTATCGAAAAGATATAAAGACTGAAGACTATGGACGAACTGCAGAAATACAAGGCTCTGGTAGAGGAGCAGCAGCAACAGCTGAAGGCCAATGCCAACGTCATTGCGACACAGCGCCACCAGATACGCAGCATGCTTGACAAGCTGGCACAACTGGAGGATGCCGCCGATGGCGACAACACCAGTGGCATACACGTAGATCGCTGGCAGATGGCGATGGAGCAGGTTGGCAAGCTGGCGAAGCGGCTGGCCGACGCCCGCAAGATGGCCGAGGCGCTGCCCTTGCTGCCCGACCGCCGTAACGTCATGGTCAACCATATAGAGGACTGCCGCTGCGAGGCCGTGCGTCTGGAGCAGAGCATCAGCCACATTGCCAACTCGACCGTCCGTCGTGGATATAAGAACGAAGAGATAAAACCACTGCGATATGAACATGACTATAAATAGAACCTACTGCAACGGTCGCGGATGTCTGCTGAAGGACATGTGCCGACTGTACGTGGACGGACTGACCGTCTATGCCAACCGTCAGGGCGACAGCGACCAGCACCGCTGGATGGACAATTGCGACCCAGAGACCCGCGAACTCTTTATATCCACAGAAGAATAGATGGCAAACAATCTGGGTGACATACTGAACGACGAGACCCGCGAGGCGCTGCAGACCATTGCCGACGCGCAGCACAAGGCGGTGGACGAGCAGAAGGCGAAGCGTGACCGCACCCGTCTGATGGCCGACGTCATCAAGCAGCAGCGCAAGGGTGGCGGCTTCAAGGGTGACACGAAGGTGCGCTGGACGCTGCGGGATGCCGACATGCTGCTGATGCGGGGGCTGGCCTACGCCATCGGTCCCACGGCGCAGTGGCTGCCAGAGTACGACGGCGTGGTGGAGTGGCTGGCCGACAACCAGGGCAAGGGGCTGATGTGCATCGGCGACTGCGGGCGTGGCAAGACCGTCATCACCCGCGACATCCTGCCGCAGATCTTCAAGCACTACATCACCATCCAGTACAGCGACGGATGGGTGGGCCACCCGCCATACAACTACTTCCTGGCCAAGGAGCTGAAGAGTCGCTGGGCCGAGATAGAGCGCTGCAAGGTCATCTGCGTCGATGACGTGGGCACCGAGCCCATCGCCAAGGTATATGGCGAGACGCACAACTACTTCTCCGAGCTCGTTGACCTCTGTAACGACCGCGACAAGCTGCTGATATGCTCCACCAACCTGACGCAGGCCCAGCTGTTCGGTGGTGAGGAGGACGGCGTGGTCTATCCCGCCCGCTGCGACCAGCGCACCTACTCACGCCTTGTCGGCAACACCACCCGCGTGTATTTCGAGGGCGAAGACCTTCGCATCAAATAACTTTTAAACTTAGAAAATATGATGAAAACGAAAAAGACATTTGCGGATAAGGCTACGAAAAGCCCATTCGGAGGTAATGGTATGAGCCGCACCGCCATGCTGTTCAAGATTGCCACATTGGGGGGGGTGAAGTTGACCGTCCCTCAGTTGAACAAGATCAAGGACGTCAACCCCCGTCAGTTGGAGCACGTCTATGACGAGGTGGTGCGCATGGGCGACCAAGGCAACGCCCGCTTCGCATTGAGTTTGATATTGAAATAAAGGAATAGCAATATGGCAGAAATAGAACTGAAACGAAGAGACCTGTCAGGGGTGTTCATATTTGACACGTTCCCTGGCGAGGAGCGGCACAAGCCGACGTGCATTGAGGACTGTCAGCAAGAGACGCGCCGTAAGTGGTGTATGTCGAAGAACCCCGACTACCTGCGTGAGACCATCAAGATATTGGCCGACACGTTCAAGGACTTGTGCAACTATCTGGTGGACGAGAAGTGCGTGGCCGACGAGCAGCGCACGGAGTTCTTTGCAATGATTGACCGCAACGTAGAGCGCTCGAAGTACAACTGGGGCCTGCACGAGTTGGCAGACCAGGTGGACTTCTTCTGCGAGAAGGTGGTGCTGCTGGCCGACGCCTGCAGAGTGACGAAACATCAAGAGGAGGGGTGACAGATGAAATTACTGACCAAGAAGAAACAGAAGGAGCTGATGCACGATCTGCTGACGTTGTACACACTGGGTAGCGACGGACTAAAGGCCGTTGGTACGAAGCAGGAGGATAAGATGACACCAATACAGGCATTGCGCCGACAGCAGAAGATGACGGCTGCGGCGATGAACGCTGCCCACATCCTGCGCGGCATGTACGGCATGCAACTGCTGATGGCCGTGGATAAACGGAAACAGGAAGAGGAAGAACAGCACGGATTCCCGTTAGAGTTAAACGAATAAGATTATGGCAGAAGAGAAAAGCATTCTTGATGGTGGCCTATTAGAGATAAATCCTAATGCAGGTTTTGAGGACTTGATGAAAGCGTGGCCGAAGGAACCGCTTTACTGGAAAGAAGAACCGCAAGTATCGCCAGAGTTGGCGATTGCCGAAAACGAGTATAAAAAGGCGATTAGCAGAGGACGTGGATTCGGAAAGAAGAAGGCGATGGACGATATGAAGCAGGAACTGGAGTCTGGCATGCTGACATACGAGGATGCAGAGCCAGTGAAGATTCATGCACCGCGAGTGGAGATGATTCAGATGTAAAACCAAGTAACAAATAAGAAGAATAGGGAGGAGTGAAATATGACCAACGAAGAATTGTTAGAAGCACTGAATTACAAGCCGATGATTAAGGGCTTTGGCGGTGTAATCACCCAGATAGAAGGTGGCGACGTGACTTATGACGACCACTTGGTACTGCGAAAGAATGAGCAGGGCGAGTGGTGGGTGTGGCAACTGGTAACGCCGATGTTTGCGGTTGGCGACTGCATCCGTGCCAAAGATACTCACGGAGATGGTAGCATCGTCAAGGCTATCGACTACGAGACAGGCTGTTATATATTCGACCACGGTGTGAAAGGCTCATACGTTTCGATGGAATACGAACTGGTGCCTTACGAGCCGAAGGACGGCGACATCGTTCGCAAGAAGGGCGAGGAGAAACCGCACTACCGCATCAGCAACAACGTGGAAGGACTACCAGGACAGGGCGAGTTCTTTATCTCGCAAATCATGGAAGCAGGTATCGCTGGCGGTTACATCAGCCGCTACGAACTGCAACGTGACTATGTCCTCGTTGAACGATATGTGCCATTGCAGCAAGCACTCGACACGTTCAATCAGCAGGTGGCCAACGCACTGAAAGAGGAAGCGGCAGGCATAGCGCAGGAGGTGGAAATCGTTCTTGACGGAGTTCGTCACCGTCTGATCACCAATCCTGACATCGAGGACTGTAAATACTGCTCGCTCGACAAGATTTGCGACCGCTTCAAGGATGCCATCTGCAACGTGTTCAAAGGGCAGTCTGGCTGTCATATTTTCCAGAAAGTAGGGGAGGAGTGACGTATGAAAAAAATAATGTTTAACGAGCAATACGGGCTGCAGAGTGCAGTGCTGGAGCGTCGCAAGACGATGACACGGCGCATTTTAAAGTGCCCGAAGAAGTTCAAGGGTGTGGAGGACATCGAGCTGGAGTTTCATAAGCGACTTGATCAGCGCTTCTATTACGACTGCGTTGTGGTGGATGCCAACGGGCACGAACTCGGACAGTTGCCGCTGCCTTACGAGGTGGGCGACGTGGCGGCCATTGCACAATGCTACAGTAATATTTCCGATAGACACGACGATTGGCTGTATAACAAATGTGCAGAAATGGGCATTAATGCTGATAATTTACTATATGAAGCAGGTTGGTTCAACAAGATGTTCGTGAAGGCCGACCTGATGCCGCACCATATCCGCATCACCGACCTGTGGTTTGAGCGTCTGCAGGATATCAGCAATAATGACTGTCTGAAAGAGGGCATTCATGTTCATAACCCAGAACCATGCAATCCAAACTTTATCGGCTATGCCTACGACGCAACGCCTGGCACAAACGTCAAGCGCTGGTGGTTCCACACTCTACGTGAGGCTTTCGCTGCTCTGATTAACCGCGTATCTGGTCCGCATACATGGGATGACAATCCTTGGGTGATAGTATATACATTTGAACTTGTAGATTAAGGAGGGGAGACTATGACTATCAAAAAAACTATTAGAGTACCTCAAACTAAAGAAAATAAGATTCCTTCTTGGGAACCGCATGGTAGAGGTCAATGAGACGATGGCATTGAAAGAGGTGAGCGAAGTCTATGCGAAGTACGTCTGCAAGATGCACGGATGGGAACCTCGATGGTTTGGCGATTATACCAACCACTTCTGCGCTATTAGCTTAGCCCTCATGGACGGTTATATCAAGGCCATGCACGACAACGGCTATGAGTTTCAGAACGGATTGGTGAAGAAGCGCGACATCATGAATGAAATGCCCTGCGGTGCGCTCGACTACTACCGCAAGGATGCCATCGCCGATACGAAGGCAAAGGCGGTCGAGGTGCTAAAACGCGTGATGGAGAAATATGAAACATCAAAGCAGAACATCAACGTGATTGTGAATGCTTTTGAGGAGGAAATCAAAAAGTAGGACTGACAATATGAAACGGACAGTACAGAGTATTGAAATTGTGTGCGACGGGTGCGGTGACGTGTTCGTCGATGGTGAGGGCTTCCGCAGCTTCTCTGACGACCCTGACGGAAAGCTGATAGAGAGCGAGGCGGTGGATAGCGAGTGGCTGTCGCTGTGTGGCTGCCACTACTGCCCAGAGTGCTACTCGATGGACGATAACGAGATATACCACACCAAGGACGGTCGCCAGTATGACGCGAACCTGGAAACGGAGATAAGGACGGAGTAATTAAAATACAAAGGAATAAGATTATGAGCAAGACATTGAAGATTTTGAGCCGACCGCAAGGAAATGCGGAGGAGTATGGACGGTGGAGTGTGAACCCATACAAGGGATGCAGTCACGGCTGTCTGTATTGCTACCTGAAAAAAGGTGTGTGGGCTAATGGTCTGGGCGGCAACACGGCTGAGTTGAAGTCTGGCGTGGTGAGTCAGGAGCACGCCTATCACCTAGCGATGGCAGAAATCGTTGAACACCGCGACGAGATTATCCGCGACGGCGGACTGTTTATGACATTCACCAGCGACCCTGGTTCATGGCATACATACGAACTATTTTCAAAGATTTCCCACGAAAGCGTAAAAAGGGCTATTCCAGTGACCGTATTGACAAAATCGACAAGTTTTATGAATACAGATTCGTATGAACGCTTCCGTGGCGCTTTTATGGGGTACACACTGACAGGACACGACGAACTGGAGCCGAAGGCCGCCCCTACGGAATTTCGTATTGACGCCCTGAAAGAGTTGAATAAGGACGGATTTCATACATGGGCTTCGATCGAGCCGGTCATTGATTTCCCGTCTTCGCTCGACATGATATACCAGGCACTGAACGCTGGCTGCCAGCACTTCAAGATTGGCCTGCTGACGAACAATACCCGCGTGGTGCGTAAGTCGTTCGACTTCGGCGAGCATCATTTCGAGGCTTACGATCTGGCGAAATGCGTGGAGTTTATCGAGTTTGTGATGGCCGTCACCAAGGACCGTGCCACGGTCTATTGGAAACAGTCGTTCGTTGACTTCTTTGGCGACGAGCCCATCCACGGCATGACCGCCCGTGAGTTCCTGCGCCAGTGGCCGCACAGCGTAGATAAGGATTGGAATATATTTAAAAAGAATGAGTAATTATGGGATCGACATTGGTTTACTTAGTACAGATTTGCGACCAGCTCAAAGAGGTTTTGGGATTGGCTGATGATTTGAACGTGTCTGCGCTTATTGATGGCGAGATAGACCCTCGCAAGGTGCAGGGATGGTGTATCGTAAGGCTTCAGGAGGACGGCAGGATGCAACTGATTGACGATAAGCGATACAAGACGATTGCGGAAATGTTGAATGATTATAAGGAGGGCTGACGATGGGACCAAATAGACAATACACAGAAGCGGACTTCTTACGCATCACAGCGTCGGAGTTCTCGACATTCGGCTTCAACTTAACGCAGAAGCTGATGCACAAAAAGCGAGTGACGGAACAGGAATATCGCAACGAGTATATCCTTTGGGCTTTGCGTCGGTTTGGCGACGTGGGCGTGGCGAGGAGATTCCTTGAATTTGCGCTGCCTGATATGTTTGACCCAGTGTGCGACATCAACGGGCTACGGCAAAGCGAACTCTTGGCGATGGATAAGATAGCAATGACTGAGCGCGTCCGTACTGACGTTCGCAACCTTGCCAATGAAGCGAAGATTGACATCGAGAAGGCTTGGGATAAGTTGGAACTTATCATGCCGGACTTAAAGCAGTATCGACCAACGACGGATGAAGAGAAAGCGCAATGGTTTAACAACTGAGACAATCAAAAAGGAGGAGCTGTAAATGACACCTTTTTCAGGCAAAATATAATTAAAAGGGTTTAAGATATGACACTTGAAGAATGTACTATCAGATTGAGCCAGATTGATAACGAATATCAGAAGGCGAAGCGAGAGATTGACGAGAAGCACAAGCACGACAGGGCTGCGACCTTGAACGCCTGGGCGAAGGATAATGCTAAGTATCATGTTGGCGACATCATCGAGGCTAACGGCACGGCTATTGTTGTTGAGCGGATATTAGGGCATCGCAGTGAGTGGGGCATCAATTCAAACACGTACTGCGTGTATCAAGGCCATGCGTTGACAAAGCGTCTGCAACCACGCAAGGATGAATGGGTAACGACCATACATGATGATGGCAGTCGTGAAATCAAGTTACTGAGAAAAGCAGAGAAGGACTGAACGATGACAGAAAAAGAATTAAAGGACATGGAAGCTGCGATGACGAAAAAGAAGATCATCGAGCGGGCAAAGACGCTGCGACCCGTAGCGGATTTCCAGGAACTCGGCGGCATGCGCTACTGGTTGGACGGCAACAAGATCCATTCGACATCGTACAACTGGGACAAAAAGAGACTGAAGCCGACGGGCTATCTGCGTGAGTTGGGTCGTGTCAAGACCTATCACACTGGCACACGATTCTTCTTCAAGCCGTCAGTGGAGGAAATGGTGGTGCAATGCCCGTACCCAGAGGCAACGGCTTTCATGTATGTCAAAGGCACCTGCGACTACGACGAAGAACAGGATATATGGACGGCGGAGACTATTTACTACACCGGCGACATGCCAGAGGAAATCAGAAACAGAGAAATAGAATGGTAAGCGATATGAGACTACAACACATTACATTCACGGGCATTGATGCCAAGACCGACATCAAAGCCCTCACGGAGATTCAGCAGGAGTTCCAGATTGCGGAGTTCGGAGTGCTGACGAGTTATCATTGGTACGAGAACGGCAACCGCTATCTCGACCCAGCGTTAGTGAAGAAGATGCGAGGACAGGGCTTACACCTTGCACTCCACATCTGCGGCTCCGCGGCTCACGATGCCGCGCTTGGCAAATGGGAGCACATCGACGAAACCATCTTTGCGCCATCTGCCCCCGTTGGCATTGAGCTATTCAAGCGCATTCAGTTGAACTTGGCAGAGCGGAAGGACAATCCCAACTTCTGCTGGATTCCGATTATCATCGGGCAGGAGTTGATAGTTCAGCAGCGAGCCGAATTGGAATTGCCGCTATTTGAGAATACGCTGAAGAAATGGAAGGTGGGGCATTTCCCTCACCGCGACACTATCAGTGCATTACTCGACAGCAGCGGTGGTCGTGGCATCGACACGCCGTTGAAGGTATGGCCGTCAAGCGGCAAGATTGGCTATGCTGGCGGCTTCAATCCCGACAACGTGGGAGAGAAGTTGGAGTTTCTGATGAGCCACGTCACGCAGGGCACGTTCTGGATTGACATGGAGAGCGGTGTGCGTACTGACGATTGGTTCGACATCGACAAGGTGTATAAGGTGCTGCAAATATGTAAGCCTATTATTGAAAAATACAAGGAGGACTGAATTATGAAAGAACTATCAATAGAAGAAAAGGCAAAAGCCTATGACGAGGCTTTGAAATACGCAAGAATTTATTACAAAGCTGGTAATAAAGACATGAAAATGATGATGAAAACTTGTTTTCCTATCCTTGTAGAAGAGTCCGAGGATGAGATGACTATAGATTGGTGTGTTTCGCATTTTAGGGAATGCTCAAGAGTTAGTCGTCATAATGCGGAATACCAAGAATTTCTTAACAAGAAGATTATTCCTTGGCTTGAAAAGCAAGGTAATAAAGATGAAGAGATATTGGTTCTTAAAGACCAAATAGAGTCACTTCATGCTGCAATAAAAGCACTAAAAGAAGCATATAAAATTAAGGTTGAAAAGCAAGGTGAGCAGAAACCTGCTTGGAGCGAAGAGGATGAAGAGATAAGCGAAGCCATTATTAAGCGCATAAGTGGAGAATCTGATGCTCTTAGCGTTAGCTTGTCAAGTGCAATATCATGGGTTGAAAATGTAAAAGACAGAGTGCTGCCACAGCCAAAGCAAAAGTGGGGTAAAGAGGACAGAGAAATGAGGATGAAGGTGCTTAAATATCTATCAACGCGATGCAATGTATTTGAATATGAGGAAGTTGAAAATTGGCTCAAATCCCTCAGACCTCAGTCACAGTGGAAGCCGAGCGATGAGCAGATGGAAGTATTAAAATCATCTACTTATTGCCAAAACAAACAGATGTCAAAAGCGCTATTTGAGCTATATCAAGACTTATTGAAACTAAGGGAGGAAAAGTTATGAATAGTAGGAAGAAAAGGTTTTGGAAACTTTGGCAAAAGAGGAACGAAGAAGTAGCTATGACTGATGTTGAAGAAGCTAATAGAATAAGGTACATTAAGTTCTTAGGAAAACCTCTTCCAAATTATATCCAATGTTTTGACCATAAAGAATAAAGTTATGAAAGCATTTAAAAATTTAATAGAATTTGTAACAAAATACGACGAGCATTTCTACAATAGAGATATTAAATGTCCTGTTTGTGGTGAGACTATGTGGTTTGATGATAGTCAAGTAGAATGCTATTTTTCAGACCGCAATATATTACATCTTGTATGCAAAAATAATTGTTGTGCTATGGATATAGAATATGAACGTTATATTTTATGGGATGATGAGTTATGAAATATTGTGTAGAAAACGAAATATTCGGACATCTTGAAAGCATTATCAATGGTGCTGATAGAATGACAAGTGGAAACTTTATGCACAACAAAAATGCAATTAAGTTGTCTGCGAAGATTATTATAGATAGGCTTCACAGTCTTGGTATTCACGAAAAAGAATAAAGTTATGAAAGCAAACGAAGCACCAGAGAAAATATATCTCTTTGAGAATCCTGTCACTGAAACACCTGACGATTAAACACGATGATTGGTATTGCCAACGAGGAGGACCTAGAGGAGCTGGGTGTTAAATAATGTCCGCCCCGCAAAATTGAAATGACGTAATTTTACGACCTGAAAACAATTAGGCGATATGAAAACAATTTCTAATGAACAAGAATTTATGCAGCTCGACGGCGAACAGTTGTGTGAGTTGGCCAATATGGGCTATGTGCTGCGCGAGGTGAATGTACCTGTGACGAGTGGCGACGAGCCCGCAGTAGTCAAAATCACCCTTATGGCGGTTGGCCGCATGGACCGCGTGTTGCTGCTGCCGCGACGTCAGGGCATGGCCGACGTGCTGTATGCCTGCATGGGCAGCGACCCCGTAGTATTACTGACCAAGTTGTTTCCCCTGCTTAAAGCGTGAAAACTATGGTTTATACCCTGAACCACAGATGGCGATTTGTGCCCCGTTTTCTGTACGTCGTGTGCAGAAATGGGGATGCTATCGGGGATAACTTGTGCGAAAATGCACGAAAAATGCACGCAGTTTTGCACAGAAAAAAGCATAAAAACAAACGATGCAAACGCACCTAACTTCGTGCAAACTATGTGCGTACCTATCCCCGTTTGCATCCCGATTTTTGCACGGAGTTCTGCACTGGTTTTGACACAGATTGACGCAATAATGAACGTATAAAACAATATATATTATGGGACGAAAACGTAACCCCTACTTACCGCTCTACACCCGCGACATCATGTCGTCGCCACGGTGCCGCGCACTCTCCTGCAGTGCCTCCGGCGTGTACCTCTGGCTGCTATGCCGACTCAACGAGCCGCCCACCCCTGGAGCCTTCCGCCTGTCAGACTGGGAAGCGCACCCGACATGGAAGCGCAGCCTTACCCAGCAATGCCTCGCAGAGCCCGATAAACAAAGGCGTTTGCAGTATTTTGCACGCTATCTGTCGAAGAACGATTTGCCATGGGATCGTAAGGAAGTATTGGACGGCTTGCAGGAGCTCTACCGCATGGGTATCGTGGTAGTAGAGGGCGACATGCTGGTGCAGCCTCGCATGTATAAAGACAATGGTTTTGAGCTGCCCGACCTCGACCAGGACGGCGACCCCGAGGACACCATTTTGGACGACGCCGCAAGCGGCTCGATGGCTGTAAAAGACGACGAGGAATTAAGTGAAAATAATGGTGCAAAAAATGGTACCGAAAAAGGTACGCAAAAAGGTACCGAAAAAGTACAAAGAAAAGCACCTGTTTCTCACGCGCGGGCGTCACGCGCTGAGATTGAGATTGAGAATAATATAAATAATAATGGTACGAATAATAATATAGATAGTAACGCGAAGAAAAACGCAAAGTTCGTACCCCCTACCTTAAAACAGGTGCAGCAGTATTGCCAGGAGAAGGCGTTCACCTTCGACCCCGTAATGTTCTGGAACCACTACGAGGCTAACGGCTGGGTGCAGGGCAAGGGTAAGCCCATCAAGTCATGGAAAGCCTGCTGCGTCACCTGGCAACAGCGTGAGGGAGAATTTACCACCTCTGCACCTAAAACGCCGTCAGCGGCCTCGAAAATACGTCCTGGGGCACCTACCGCACCCCGCGCTGGCGACCCAGTGGTAGCCACGCCTGCCGCCAAGGGCAAGTATAAGAATAAATGGTAACGCACGTATATACGCAATAATATAAAAAAGAATACGACTATGATTCATTACGGAAAAGAGCCTTCGGGCGATTTAAGCATCAGGGTGTCGGCAGAGGATGTCGGTGAAGTCTTCGAGGTGTTGCAGTCGGCTGGACTGTTACAGCGACGCACGTTCAACGGGTTAAAGGACTACCTCACGAAGAACTTCCAGGCAGAGTTAGAACAGTATCGCAGCCGCATGACGGCACAGATACCGCTAAAGGAAAGAGGGGAGGTGCGCCATGCTACTGTGTAAAGGTAAGGGATGCCGATACCGCAAGACGTGTCAGCGGTACGTGCTGGGCTTGGCTATCGAGCGTTTGCCGAAGCCGGCGACGGTGTTGACAGACGGCAAGTGCGACCAGTGGATTGATCACTGCCTGCATACGTCGAAGTATGAAAAGGTGGAGCAGCCACAAAATGGCTCATACCCTCGCGGCTGCTGATTACGAACACAAATCTCACGAATAACACGAATTTATATTTTTCACATTTTAAACATTTAAATTTATGCAAAACGAAATTACAATCGACGTCCAGGGCTTTCGCAAGGTCCTCGACATGGTGAAGGGCTGCGTGCCCGCAAAACCCAATTTGCCAATCCTGAGCGATGTTAAGCTCGATTGGAACAAGCAACAGAACACGTTCTACCTCTCGGCCACCAACACCGACCAGCACATCCAGGTGGAGTGTGCCGAGCGCACGAAGACCGACGACGGCACGAAGGTGGAAGCGTGCGTACACATGCTGAAAGAAGACCCCAAGGAGGGCTGGTGCCCCGTATGCCTGCCATTTGCTGCGCTGCAGGAGGCGTTCAAGCTGTTGCCTGCCGCCCGCCGCTGCATGGTGACGCTGACCGAGAAGCAGGACGGCACGGTGCGCCAGATGCTCATCGACTACCAGGACGGCAAGCTCTCGCTGCCCTACGAACCCGCCATCGAGTTCCCCGAGCCCCCCGCACTGGCCGCCGACACCGACGACAGCTTCCGCATCCGTTTCCAGATGCCCGCCGAGCAACTCATCCCCGTCGTCCGTCAGGCCCGCAAGTGTACCGCCGACGACGAGCTCCGTCCCGTCATGAACTCCGTCTGTCTCGACTGCTTCATCGACCACCTCATTGTCGTAGCCTCCGACGGCCACAAGTTCTACAAGCACCTGCTCGAAACCATGGGCTACCTGCAGAAAGCCGGCTTCCCCGTCGACCAAAGCACCCGACTGCTCGTACCCAAGCAGGCCATGCCCAGCCTGAATGCAGCCTTCGACGGCACCGACACCCTCACCGTCAGCGCCGACACCCAACGCATCGAGTTCCGCACCGACGGCGCCACCCTCGTCACCCGCTGCATCGAGGGCGCATACCCCAACTACGAAAGCGTCATCCCGAAGGACAACCCCTACCGCATACAGCTCAGCCGCGACACCCTCCGCATGGCACTGCGACGCATAGGGCTCTCCGCCGACACCTCGTCCAACATGGCCACCTTCCGCGCCGACGGCAACGCCTTCGTCATCTCCGCCGATGACATCGAGTTCAG
>JAEEGL017066771.1_pt1 | contig 17556 bp, 13 predicted proteins | sample 9134231 | NCBI WGS metagenome assembly JAEEGL01 (sample SAMN16246548, study PRJNA631951) | gut metagenome | biome: gut microbiome; feature: rumen; material: fiber-attached | host: Bos | place: Iran: Karaj | collected 2018-10 | reverse complement strand
GTCGTAAAGGCAAAACATTGGACACAAGATGATGAAGCAGAAGAATCTGCTGTTGAGACTCCAATCTCAGCACCTTTGCGTTCAAACTTTGCGGAGACGGCTTTCTTCTATCCTCATCTTGTGACGGACAAGAACGGGGAAGTGGAGATAAGCTTCACGCTTCCAGAGTTTTTGACCAAGTGGAAGTTCCTCGGCTTTGCCCACGACAAGAGCATGAACAATGGAGTGATAACTGCTGAGGCTGTGGCACAGAAGACATTCATGGTTCAGCCACAGATGCCAAGGTTCATTCGTGTGGGCGATGAGGCTATGATACCTGTACGTATCATCAATCAAGGCGATAAGTCCATTAAGGGTAGGGTGCAGATGCGCATACTCAATGCACGTACAGAGGAGGCTATCAAATCACTTACTCAGACACAGACATTCAGTTGTGGAGCAGATACTACAATAGTGGTTACTTTCCCGATTACTGCCACATCTTCGGCAGACGACTATATATGTGAGGTCGTTGCAGAAGGAAATGTCAAGGGCGAAGAGATAAAGGGCGCAAAAGGACTAAGCTCAAAGGCTAAAGGTTCTAAGGATTCTTCATTCTCTGATGGCGAGCGTAATCTTCTTCCAGTACTCCCATCACGTGTTAAGTTGACCGAAAGCGTACCTTTCTATATAGATAATGCAAGCGAGAAGACCATTGACCTGTCAAAGGTGTATAATGGCAACAGCTCTACGGCAGAGGAGAAGACCATGAGTATCGAATATACTGCCAACCCTGTGTGGACAGTTGTTGAGGCTCTCCGACAGATTGACACTCCTGAGTCACCAAGTGCACCGTCGCTTGCAGCATCCGTCTATGCCAACAGTATGCTTCTTTCTCTCGATACCAAGCTTTCTGCATATACCCAGAAGCCTGTGGTCAATCGTGATACGGTGAACGCAAAGCTTACCAAGACTATGAAGGAACTGTGCAACTTGCAATGTAAGGATGGCGGTTTCCGCTGGTTCAGTGGCTTCGAAAGGAGTAGCTACTACATCACTCTTCTTGTAGCTGAACAGTTGGTTAAAGTGCCTGTTGCAAAATTTTGTGGTGATAAGTCGGAGAATAGTAAAGATTCTTCATTCTATATTCTTCATTCTTCATTAAATTACCTTGACAGCATACAGGTGGAGCGTTATGAGTTCAACCGAGCAAATAAGATAAAGACTGTGCCAAGCGAGAGTGACCTTCACTATCTCTATGTATGCTCTATGACTCCTGAACGTAAGGTAACCAGTAAGGCAAAGGCTCTCCGCAACGAGATGCTTTCATACATTGAGACTCACTCTCAGGAACTATCCATATATGGCCTCTCTGCTTCAAGCAACATACTTCGTGCGTTTGGTAGAAAGAATAGTGCAGATAAGTTCCTCAATGTTGTTCGTCATTATCTTGTAAAGGACGAAGGCCTCGGCAAACATTTTGAATCAAACCGTGCACAATATTCATGGTACGACTATCGCATACCTACACAGGTGGCTGCAATGGAGGCCTTCTATGCTGTTAATCCTAAGGATGATAATCTCAACGACATGACAATATGGTTGCTTCGCCAGAAACAGGTACAGTCATGGGATAATCCAACCAACACGGTGAACGTGTGTGACCTCCTGTTGAAGATGAATGATTCTGCTATCAGCTCAGCACTCCTTACTCATGACTCATCTCTCCCACGTATGTCACTCAACGGTAAGCAACTTACAGACAAGTCTTTCGTCAAGGATAACGTAAAGAAGGATTCTCTCTACTTCGCAGATGAGATGGGATATATGAATAAGCAGGTGGATGCTTCGCTCGCAGATAATGCTAAGACTCTCAAGATTCAAAAGAATAACGGTTCAAAGGTTCAGGGAACAAGCAATTTCTCAATATCTTGGGGTGCCGTTACTGTAACCTTTACGGAGGAGAGTAATAAACTTAATTCCTACACTACTGGTGAGGTAAGAATATCACGTAGGATAATGGTGGAAGACAACTCATCAACGCTCCCTAAGTGGCGTGACCTCAGTGAGGGAGAAACCTTGAAGGTGGGTCAAAAGGTACGAGTGCGTCACACTCTCCATACTGACCGAGACATGGATTATGTATGTGTCAAGACACTTCATCCAGCATGCTTTGAACCTGTTGACAAGCTTAGCGGTTATCAGTGGAAGGGTGGTGAAGGCTGTTACCAATCAATCCATGACTCCTACATTGAGATGTTCTTCCAGACATATCACGAGGGAACAAGTACCCTCGACATTGACTATTACGTCACTCGCCCAGGTACATACAACATGGGCATCACCACCGCCGAGTGTACCTATGCCCCAATGTACGGTGGCCACTCTGATGGCATGACGGTGAAGGCAATTAAGAACTAAGCGAAGCGTTCTCACTGACCGCAGGGAAGTAATTAAGAGTTAAGAATTAAGATTTAGAAAATAGGAAGTTAACTCCCATTAACTCCAGTTAACTACTATTAACTCCCATGAATTTTAAAAAGTAAATGTATGAAACGAATATTATTATCATTACTCATTTCATTGTCGGCAATGACGGCATATTCGCAGTTTACGGGGGTAAGACCTCTGACGATAAGTACAAGGGAACTTGTGCCTAATGGCTATTGGCATACGATGGGTGAACTATATTTCACAAAGCACCCAGATGCAACAGTATTCTTGATTGCTCCATCATTTCATCCTGAGTCAATCCTTTTTATTGAGGATGATATGTTGACGGTAGTCGATTTGGAATATAAGTTGTGGGATTATATTGTAACTCCAAAGACAAAAGGGGAACTGAAGAATATGCGTAAGGAGCAACTGGAGATTATAAATGGACTAAAAGAAGACATGAAGGAAAATGTAGATACTGATGATCCTGACGAAATTCAATTTTATAAGAAAAGAGTTGCTCAAGTAAAGGCAAAATATAAGAGAATAAAGAAAGTCAAAATGATTCCTCCAAAGGCACACGAAAAGTCATTGAAGGTTGACTCTGTATTATGCAGTCGTTTAATAGACTTGCTTGAGGTGGCAACAGAGACAGCAAAGGATAAATCTGATGTTACTGTTACCTTTGATGGTGTAAATTATTCCATAATTCCAAGTTATAAGATGAGAGCTGGTGGAATGATAGCAGGAAAGCTTCATAGCCCACATGGAGGACCAGGACTTCATCTCGTTGAGATTATGACTGATGTTGCCGATAAGGTGCGTACAAAATCATCTGAGGACATCAATAACATTCTTCCTAAAATCAAGACTACTTTCGATGAGTTCTTTGAAGCCCTTGATGCAGACAACCATTTGCGCAAGTGGTATGAGCGTAAACATTAAATAAGGACTTGTGTTTACTCCTGTTTTTCCAACATGATTACACCACTTTTCCATTTCTTTGTCATTAGTTGGACATGTATGATTGTTGGTTAGTTTTGTCCTAACTTTATCCACAACTAAACTGAGGTTCGTATGCCATATAAGAATAAATCTATCACGAAGGAAGAATTTTTTGTACGCGTACAAAAATTTTTTTCTACGCGTACAAAAAAAATATAGTTTTTAGCATGTAAATACATAATATGCATAAAATAACAAGACGTGGACACCTCAGTTTCGTTTTGTCCTAATTTTAGATATTATGTCGAGACAATTCATGCTGTTTATAAAGGTACTTGTCAAGAATGGTGTGTAATAATCGAGTCAATTATAATGAACCATTTTTTATAGATTCAATTATTCAAATATTCAAAGTAGATATGTCATATAATTTACGAAATAGTATGTGGGGAGTGATACGAATCATGTTATTCGTATTCCTCCTCTCATCTTATACTTGATTTGTGACTATATGAATCTATAATACAAGTCGGGCATAAACTGCGAAGTGCGGTTTATGCCCGATTTGTCGTAAAAACATAAATCTATATGTGGAGTAACATGATACTCGCCCTTTGGATAGAGTAGTGGAATGTCTTATTTTGTCTCTTCGTACTCAAAGTCCTCAAGGTCTTCGAGGTCGTCCTCATCAAGATATTCGATGTCGTCCTCGTCGATGACTTCCTCGTCACCCCAGCCTTCGTCATCATCATCCGCAAAGTCGGAGAGATATGCGAAGTCCTTGTTCTTGTGAACAACTGTGTCTTGAGTATTGATAGCTGCAATCTTGTTGCTCTCGCTATTCATCTCTGTCCACAAGAGGTCCTTGAGCTCTTGTAATCCCTGTTGTGCAACGGCACTAATGAATACTACTGGAACATCATCAGGAAGTGTTTCCTTTAGCATCTCCTTCAGTTCTTCGTCCTGACCGAGGAGGTCACACTTGGTGATGGCGAGTACTCGTCCCTTCTCAAGAAGTTCTGGGTTGAACGTAGCAAGTTCGTTGAGCAGAATCTCGTATTCCTTCTTGATATCTTCTGTGTCGGCAGGAACCATGAATAGAAGCAAGGAGTTACGCTCAATGTGACGAAGGAAACGGAGTCCAAGCCCCTTGCCTTCGCTTGCTCCCTCGATGATACCAGGGATATCTGCAATTACGAATGAGCGTCCGTCACGGTAAGGCACGATGCCGAGTGATGGCTCAAGTGTCGTGAATGGGTAGTTACCAATCTTCGGTTTTGCAGAACTCATGGCGTTGACAAGTGTTGACTTACCTGCATTAGGGAATCCTACGAGTCCCACGTCTGCAAGGAGCTTGAGCTCAAGTATCACGCTGAGTTCTTGCATAGGCTCTCCTGGCTGTGCATAGCGTGGAGCCTGATTGGTTGGAGTGGCGAAGTTGAAGTTGCCGAGTCCACCACGTCCGCCCTTGAGGAGTATTACCTCCTGTCCGTGCTCCGTAACGTCGCAGATATATTCGCCTGTCTCGGCATTATATACCACTGTGCCACAAGGAACTTCAATATACTTGTCTGCTCCCTGTGCGCCAGAGCTCTTGCATTTAGAGCCATTGCCTCCATGCTCAGCATGGATATGACGGTCGTATCTGAGGTGTAAGAGTGTCCAATAGTTGCGGTTTCCACGTAGGATGATGTGTCCGCCACGTCCACCGTTACCGCCATCAGGTCCTCCCTTTGGCATATACTTGGCTCTGTGCATGTGGCATGAACCACGACCGCCTCGTCCAGAACGGCAGTAGATTTTTACATAGTCAATGAAGTTCGATTCTTGTGCCATAGGAACAATTTAATTAACAGTTATAGTTTCTCAATATCGTGAGATTTTTTTATGCAAGAACTAAAGAATTCACGAACATAAAAACTTAAAAACTCACAAACTTATATACTTACAAAACAAAAAGGAACTGTTACTCTTGTGGAGTAACAATTCCTCATATCTTGACTCCTAACGTATATTATTTGTTAGCAGCATCGATAACACCGTAGATAGCCTCAAGCATTCCCTCCATTGATGGGTGTTCGCTCCAGCTGAAAGTGTTACGCATGCCTTCCTTCTCAAACCATTCAGCGAGTGGGGCAGTCTGAGTGCGGTAAACCTCGAAACGCTTCTTGATTGTTACCTCGTTGTCGTCTGCACGACCCTGCTCCTTAGCACGGTTGAGGAGACGAGCCATAAGTACGTCCTCTTCAACTACGAGTTCAATCATGATACCCATGTTGTGACCACGCTCTGCAAGCATCTTCTTGAGTGCCTCAGCCTGTGCAATTGTACGTGGGAATCCGTCGAAGATTACGCCCTTACCTGCTGGGAATGTATCGTAAGTCTTAGCGAGGATGTCAATCATAAGCTCGTCTGGGATAAGCTGACCGTTGTCAATGTAACCCTTGGCGATGTTTCCGAGCTCTGTTCCGTTCTTGATTTCTCCACGGAGAACATCACCTGTTGAGATGTGTCCGTATCCGTACTTTTCTACAATCTTGTCACTGTAAGTTCCTTTTCCAGAACCTGGGGCTCCGAAAATAATGATATTCTTCATCTTTTACCTTAAATTATAATTTTAATGTGTTTATTTTGCAGTTTTATTTGTTTGCCACTGTATAGATGTCAGGGTAGTTACGACCCAGTCCATCATAATCGAGACCATATCCAATAATGAAATCATTAGGAATCTCCATTGCGCAATACTTGATGTCAAGATCCACAGTAAGTTTCTCTGGCTTGACGAGAAGTGTTGCTATCTCGATTGAACGTGCACCCTTCTCCCTGAACTTAGGGATGAGGTTTGACATTGTCACACCAGTATCAACGATGTCTTCAACGATGATGATGTCTCTGTCTGCAATGTCGATGTTGAGTCCAATCAACTCTTTTACTTTGCCTGTTGATGACATACCTTCATAGCTTGAGAATTTTGCAAACTGTATCTCATGCTCAAAGGTGAGGTGTCTAACAAGGTCTGCTGCAAATATGAACGCACCGTTCAGTATTGCTACGAGAAGTGGACATTTGTCCTCATAATCTTTGTTCATTCTCTCTGCGATGGCAGCGATACGCTCTTCTATCTCATCGCGTCTGATTGAAATTTCAAAGTCTTTGTCTTTTATTCTTATCATTTTTTTGATAAAACATCTGATTAAATGTCGATTCTTTCAGAACCGTTTGCAAAATTACACAAAATAACTCGATTTATGTTGTTCTTTGTCTATAAAAGTGATTATGTAACTGCAATTTGTGGAAAAATATCGGTGTTAAGGCTTTTTTAAGGTGCAATTTGCAATTTTTGCTTTACCATTCCTTATCTTTGCAGTGTGAAAGTATATACAGCAGCACAGATAAGAGAAATTGATGCCTATACGATAGCTAACGAACCTATCAGTTCCGTAAATCTTATGGAGAGAGCATCCATTGCCGTCGCTGGGGAAGTCCTTGAGCGATGGGGTGATTCCGTATCATACAAGGTCTTTGCTGGACCTGGCAATAATGGTGGTGATGCACTCGCTGTGTCACGTCTTCTTGCCAAGTCGGGCTGTCGTGTGTCTGTATATCTTTTCAATACTAAAGGAAAACTTTCGCCCGACTGTGAGGCAAACAGAGAAAGGCTCAAGGAATGTCATAGTGTCAACTTCGTGGAAGTGACATCTTCGTTTGCACCACCTGTACTCAATGCAGGTGACGTAGTCATAGATGGTCTTTTCGGTACTGGTGTGACACGTCCTCTTAGTGGTGGCTTTGCTTGTGTGGTAAAATACATCAATGCTTCGGATGCTACGGTTGTGTCTATTGACGTGCCATCTGGACTGATGTGTGAGGACAATGAGAATAATGTTCTTGACCATATTGTCAAGGCAGATTATACGTTCACGTTCCAATATCCTAAACTTGCCTTTCTTTTCCCGGAGAATGAACAGTTCGTAGGTAAGTGGAAAGTTCTCGACATCAAGCTTATTGAGCCACAAACAGAAGAGTTTACTACTCCGTATAGTTTTACTGAGCAGTCATTCATTGCGTCATTATTACGTGAGCGTCCTTGCTTTGCACATAAAGGTACAGCTGGAAATGCAGTACTTGTTGCAGGAAAGAAAGGAATGGTTGGTGCTGCCGTACTTGCTTCACGAGCTTGTCTCCGTTCTGGTGTAGGCAAGGTAACAGTTCATACACAGGAATATAATGTCGTACCACTTCAGATATCCGTACCCGAAGCTGTACTTAATATAGAGGAAGATAGTACATGTTTCAGTAAGTCGTTCCCTATGCAAGGATTTAATGCCTTGGCAATAGGACCTGGGATAGGAAAGGATTCTGCTACGGCACAGGCAATGATTGAACAGATTAAACTGTCTGCCAATATACCGATAGTGCTTGATGCTGATGCCATCAATATTCTTGGTGAACATCGTGGATGGATATTGCAGTTGCCGCAAGGCTGCATACTTACACCACACAAGAAAGAGCTGTTCGGGCTTATTGGTTCATCGGTCAATTCCTTTGATCAGCTCTGCAAGACACGTGAACTATGTATGCGTCAGCATATATATATAGTAATAAAGGGAGCATTCTCTGCAGTTGTCACTCCTGACGGTTCTGTCTGTTTCAATCCGACAGGTAATCAGGGAATGGCTACTGCTGGTAGTGGCGATGTCCTTACAGGTGTTATTCTTGCGTTGCTTGCACAAGGGTATGACCCGGAAAGTGCTGTAACGCTTGGTGTGTATCTTCATGGACTTGCGGGTGACATAGCTGCTGAGTCTCGTGGTGTCGAGGGACTTATTGCAAGCGACATAGTTGAGTCCTTGCCCGAAGCATTTATTAGATTGAGAGAAAAGAAATAAAATAATATTGAATACTATGTTTAGAAAAAGTATTATTGTCTTAACGTCATTTGTTTTCATGGGAGCACATGCACAGGTGTCTGTGTTTAATCCTGCTGTAACGGCTGATGGCGTAAATTATATTCTTCCAAAGACAGAGTTGCAGGTAAAGGTATCTGCCATCAAGACAATATTTGTCCCAGGCGAGTATGCACGTTATGCAGACCGCTATCTTCGTCTCTCTGAGGCACGCACAGAGGCAGAGTCTTCTTGGAAGATTACATCTGTGTCAGCTTCTACCTTTGGACAGCCAGACACGTTGAAGCGTTATACGGTAAAGGCTAAGGACAAGAACCTCCTGCCAAAGGTTCAGCTTACCAAATCAGGTCTTATGATGGCTATCAATACCAACGTGGATTCTGAGCCAGAAGCGATAAAGACAGAACCTGATCGTGCCACAAATCATCGTCTTGACTATCGTAAGTATTATAATGAAGAGATGCTTTCTGCCACATCTTCGTCCAAACTCGCTGAGCTTATGGCACAGGAGATACTCGATATACGTGACAGCAAGAACCAGATTAAGCGTGCTCAGGTAGAGGCTATGCCAAAGGATGGTGCTTCGTTCAAGATATGTCTTGATGCTCTCGACCAACAAGAAGAGGCACTTCTTCAGGCTTTTCTTGGATATACAGATACAGTTTTCTGTACACGTGTGTATGATGTCATTCCAGACAAGGACATAGAAAAGAATGTGCTTTTCCGTTTCTCAAAGAAGCTTGGATATGTAGATGCTGATGACCTTGCCGGTGAACCTGTTTATCTAAATATTACAGACAAGCATACTGTTACTCTTCCTACAGAGAAGGAAGCAGCAAAGCGTAAACTCACGGGACTTGTGTATAATGTTCCAAGTATGGCTGATGTACATATCTGGTCAGAGTCTTCTGACTATTTCAAATCGGAGATTCCATTTGCTCAGTTTGGCACAGTTGATGTACTTGGTCCTACAACCTTTGGTCATGAGGTGACAACTAAGGTTACGTTCGATACCGCCACAGGTGCCGTGAAGGTGATAGAGTAGGGAAGTACCTGATATTATAAAAGAGGTGGATAGTCGTGTGACTACCCACCTTTTTATATCTATATGTAATGTCCGTTAACTCTAACAGATACGGTTTTACAAGAAATCGTGTGGGTGACGATTTTCTCGACCACGAATTACACGAATGAACACGAACTTTCAAATCCTCTTGTTTTTATTCCATTAAGACAACTCGTGTTGTCTGCGAATATCACGAATTCCGTCCGGCTTAATGTCGTTGTACAGATTCGTGTAATTCGTAATTGCATGTGCAATTCTTCGTGTAATGAGAACAGCCGTGAACTACAAATTTCGTGGAAATTAGTGTAATTCGTGGTTGAAAAGTCACTCACACAGAATCTTGTAGAACCAATAAATGTTATTGGCTAACTTTTAACTTTTAATTTTTAACTTTTAACTCCTGTGTGCAGGTTAGTCTTCCTTCTTTTCCTCAAATTCTGTGATTCCGTAATTTACGAGGAGGTTGTACCATGCGAGTACCTTGCGCATATCGCTAATACGTACACGGTCAGTGTCGTAGTTAGGAAGAACCTTTGTGAAGAATGCAACGATGTCATCCTGCTCAGCCTTCTTTGGAGAGAGGTCAACAGCCTTGCCGTCGTAGTTCTTCTTGATTGACTCGAATACAGAAGCGAGACTTACCTCGCTGTCGTCATTTGTATAGATAGAGATGTCTGCAAGTGAAACGACCTTGTCAGCACCGAATGCTGGCATACGCTTCTTTGCATCATCTACTGTTTCTACGATAAGGCTCTTGTTGCCACGTGACACGAGGCGGTAGAGTCCTGGTTTGCCAGAAATGGCGAGAATTGTCTTAAGCATAATACTTTTTTTCTTTTTATTAAGAAGTTGAAGTGCCTTAGTCGTTATAAATAAGCGAGCTGGAACACTATACCTTCTTTATGGTTATGAATAATTGTCTATATACTGTATGAGTTTCCTCATTTCGTTTTCTGTCTCATCATAATTGTTGTGACGGAAGATGTAGTCGGCTTTGTGCCTTGCTTCGTCATCGGATATCTGTGCTGCCATACGTGCCTCAATCTGTTCGCGTGTGGCATGGTCACGTGTCATGGCTCTTTTCAGACGGTTTCTTGCATCTGCCCAGATAAGGACTGTGGTATCTACTACATCGTCAAAGCCTGACTCAAATAGTATGGCACTTTCCATTATGGCGACTTGTTTGTCTTCCGCCCAATGAAGGAAGTCCTTCTTTACCGCTGGATGGACTATGCTGTTCACCTTGGCGGCATTATCTTTGTCTGAGAATATGAAGTTTGCAATAACTGGCTTGTTAAGTTGTCCGTCGGGAGTATAGGCATCGTTGCCAATCAGCGCCTTAATCTGTGAGATGATTTCCGCATCTTCCAGCATAATCCGCTTTGCCTCATCGTCGCAGTTGTACACCTCATATCCACGTTCTCTCAGCAGATTACAGATGTATGTCTTACCACTTCCTATACCACCTGTTATTCCTATCTTCACTTGCACCAAAGACTTGTCATTCATTATTATTTTAGTCCGCCTGTTCTATCACATATTCCACAGCCTCTGGTGAGACATGTATATGTGTCACCTCCTTTGGGTAGTTGCGTAACTGTACCGGGCAACGTGACGGATTCTGTATCACGTCGTTGTAGTCGATGACCACAAGGAAATCCTTTTCAGTTATCTTGTTGTACTTTCCTGTGCTGACGTGGAATGATACGTCTGCCTTGATAGGAAATGTTCGTACCAACTTGTTAGGAGGACAGTTCTCACAATATATCGGTACAGCTATCTTCTTCTCTGTGAAGAGGTCAACGCATATCTGTACCTTTACAGAGTCAGGAATAATCTTTACTCCATGAATATGTCGTATGGCAAGACGTGCCTTGATGGTGTCCTCCACCTGACGGTAGAACGGATTGTCGGTATAGACACTCTGTACGCTGTCGAACAGTCCTTGCGGAGCGTAGATGTCAACAGAGTCAGGCTTTATCTTTATGTCTCCGAGCACGTGCTGCATACCAACCTGCACCTTTCCTCCGAATATTACTGGGACACGTTTCTTCTTTCCCGTGGAGTAATATGTCTCAAGTATGAATGGTGAACAGTTGTTTACATCGATTGCAGCACCGAGTATCTTCTGCATCTGTCGTCTGATATATTGTGGCTCAGTTGACAGTTTACCATTCTTTCTTTGGAGCACATCGTAAGGAATAGTGATGTGGTTGTTTGACTTGTTCATATACTCAAGGAAGTCGAATCCTCGTCCCTCTGCTGTCACCTTTATATATTGTGGCATGTCAGAGGTGAATACCACGTTCTTAGGAACGCCGGTTATCTCGTAGGAGAACTCGATGACCTGAGTCGTTTTTTCTTTCAAGGTCTGGAGACACCAGAATCCTATCGAAACGAAGAAGAACATGAGGTACACCAAAAGATTGCGATTGATTTTTACCAACCGCAATCTTCTGTATGTTAACTTAAAGAAACTTAAGATTCTTGATGCAGATATGTTTACATCTTCCTGCATTGTCCTTCTTTCGTTAATCTTTTTTCGTGATTACTGCTGTACAGGCTGGTTGCCCTTTGCATATACGTAGTTGCGGTCAACCTTTATCACTACGCCATTTGCAATCTCGATTGATATGTAAGGCTCACCCTCGTTGAGGTTTGCCACCTTGCCATATACACCGCTTGCTGTTACCACTTCGCTTCCTTTTGTGAGGCTGTTGCGAAACTCTTCAATCTCCTTTCTTCTCTTGTTCTGAGGACGAATCATGAAGAAGTAGAAGATTGCAACCATAAGCACGAGCATGATAATCATGCTGTATGGACTTCCGCCACCCTGTGCCTGTAAAATAAGTGCTAAATTCATTTCTTTGATGTTAGTATTGTTATTTTGATTAAGATTTAAGAATTAAGTTTTAAGATTTTAAATCAAACCTTTTGTCCAGTAATTCTTAATTACTCACCCGCAGTCAGAGAGACCACCTCAGTTAATTCTTAATTACTTCCCTACGGTCAGTGAGATCGCTTTGCTAAGTTTTTAAATTTTAATTCTTAACTCTTAATTCTAAATTTTTATTATTCCTTTGTTATCTTCTTTTCTCTGCGGAGCATCTTCACTACAGCATCGATGATACCATTTACGTAGCTGCCGCTCTTAGGAGTGCTGTACCACTTAGCTATCTCTACATACTCGTTGATAGTGACTGATGCAGGGATGAGTGGAAAACTGAGTACCTCGGCAACAGCAATCTGCATGATGACGATGTCCATGTATGCAAGGCGGTTGAACTCCCAGTTCTTTACGCACTTGCCGATGAGTGAACGGTAGTACTCGTCGTTGAGGATGGTGCGACGGAAAAGACGGATGGCAAACTCACGATCCTCTTCGCTGCTGTATTCTGGCACGAGTTCCTGATGTTCTGCCTTGTCTTCCTCAAATCGCTTGATAGTCTTGAGGATGAATGTATCTACGATTGAACGGTCATCGTTCCAGTAGAGGCTCTGCTCCTCAATCACGTCGTCAAGCTCCTCATCCTTCATGATGATGCTCTTGTATATCTTGCGCCAGAGTTCACGGTCGTCAGCGTAAGTCACGCTTTCCTTCTCCATGTACTCCTTGTATGTGTCAGATGCAAGAATCTGTTCGTAAATCTTCTTTACATAGTCGAGGTTGTTATCCCAAGTCTTCTTTTGTCTCTGTCTGTACTCCTCAAGCTGGAGGTTTGACTCCAACTGCAACACGAAACGATTGTCCACAAATCTGCGGCTAACCTTCTCGTCATTATGAGTAGTGCGATTTATCTCCTCTCTACGTTCCACCTGTGTCAGGGCGTAACGTGAGATAGCCACCATGAGCATGAGGAGGTAGTTATACAAATCATAAGCCTTAGACAAGCTGAATAGTAATTCCTTCTCTGCAGTTTCAATGTTCTTTCCACCGTTCTGATAGTAAGCGTACATGAGCTGTACAATCTTCAGACGTATAAGCGTACGGTTAATCATAATAATACAAAAATCTCTTTTTCTGTAAATTTCTTTTGACTGTTCTCTAACGATCATTCAATAATCGAGTGCAAATATAATGTTTTCTTTTGACTCGACGTATAAAAAACTCAATATACTTGATGTTTTGCCCCATTTTTTCTTGATTTTATTCATTGTGAAGTATTCTTGTTGCGTGTTATACGAAAGATTTACCTGAATGGCTGTCCCGTTATTTACCTACGGTCAGTTACCCCGCTTTGTTAAGTCGAGGAGAAAACTGAACCGTAATTCCATATAGAACAATTGTTGTCCGTATGTTCATAGTCCCTAATGAGTCCCTAATAAGTCTCTAATTAGTCCCTACTTTGTCAGTACTTCAAAAGTACCATTTTCGGACGAGGTGTATTGCGATTTGTCCTTTTTCTGCCGTCTTTGTTTCTGTCTTTTACAGCATCCTTCATCCCCTCATTTTGCAATCTTGACATTACACTCCTTCGTGACGATTTTTATGAGCGCAAAATTATTTAGGGAGAAAATATAAAATTACTCGGCAAAAACTTGCAAAAAGAGAATTATGCTTGTATATTTGTACCACAATTTGGAGGCGAAACTTCAAGAATCTTGCCGAAAAGCACTCAGGCTTACGAAGCCGACACGAAGGGTTCACGAAGGGTTGCCGAAGAATTTTACACATATATTGTGTCCTGACAAAACAACAAACCTAAACCTTATATGCTGAACGGTAAGAAATATCTCATACTATTCCTACTTATATTTGCAATTCCATGCGTAATGCTTGCATCAAACGATGAGACGGAAGTGGACAGGAAGATTCTGTCACACATCCGCCATGCCATGCGTTTCGGTATGTACTATCCACAGGAAAAGGTGTATCTGCATCTTGACAACACAGGCTATTTCAAGGGAGAAACGATATGGTTCAAGGCATACGTCAAGCGTTGCGACACGGACAGACGAACAGACCTGAGCCATGTGCTCTATGTAGAGCTGCTTAATCCATCAGGCGATGTGGTTGAAAAACGTAAACTCCCAATCGTGAACGGTGAGGCAAACGGAGACATCAAAGTGGACAGTATCATGACGACAGGCTTCTACGAGATAAGAGCATACACTCGCTACATGACTAACTGGGGTACAAATGCTTGTTTCTCACGTGTCATCCCTATCTTCAAGGCTCCTAAGACTGAGGGCGACTACAGTTCGCCGACTATCGACATGTTTAGTCACCGCCATCGTCTGAACAACGAGCGCATGACATCTACAGACAATGACAACGGAAGCGTCGTGCATTTTGAGCAGGAGGAGACAAACGATGTGCAGAAAAGCAAATCCATAAAAATGACATTCTACCCAGAGGGAGGCAACACCGTCAACGGTCTTCCTTCACGCATTGCCTACTCGCTTACGGACAAGGAAGACAAGCCACTTTCATATAGTTGCGAGCTATGCACAAAGGATGGCAAGAACGTGGATTCATTCAAGACAGAGGCATCTGGTCGTGGCATATTCACATTACCTGCAGACAGTAAGGCGGAATATGTTCTTGTGAAATACGACAAGGGCAAGACGACAAAGTTCCAGCTGCCGCAGCCAAACGAAGAGGGATGCACAATGATTATGGATATGCTACGTGATGACAGCATAAGGGTGAACCTGTATTCATCAAGCAAAACTTTAGGCACGAAGCTTGGCTATGTCATGATACACGACGGAAGAATAATCCGTTGTGACACCATGCACGCCAAGGTATATAGCCGTATTGCATTCAATCGTTCAAAGTTACCAAACGGCGTCAGTCAGATTACGTTCTTTGACGCGGACGGCAGAATACTTGCCGAACGTCTGTTCTTCAACTACGGCATGGAGAAATACGGCTCTAAAATCAGCATCACACCTAAGAACAAGACCCTACGTCCATGCGGTAAGGTTTCATTGGGGATAAAGTCCGCACCTAACACGTCCATGTCATTCTCAGCAATTGACAACAAAGGACTTGTCAACGGCAACAATTACAACATAAACACATGGATGCTTCTGAGTAGTGAACTGAGGGGTTACATAGATAATCCCGGCTATTACTTTGAGGCAGACGATGAGGAGCATCGCAAGGCAGCCGACATACTTATGCTTGTACAGGGATGGCGCAGGTATGACTGGCGTCTGTATTATGGTTCATCAATGTTTGACAAGGTACAACCGATAGAGAACAAGCTCCGCATCTACGGTACAATCAAGGGCAAGACAAAGAAGATGCCTGTGAACAACGTAGAGCTGAAAGCCGTTCTGTCAAAGAAGAAAGACGGAATGCTCGACGGCGACCTTATGACCGATTCCCTCGGACGTTATGTATTTGATCTGCCAGACATTGACGGAGAATGGAACCTTCTGATTGCATCAAGGCTTGACGACAAACTGAAGGATTACAGAATATGTATCGACCGTAACTTTACACCTAAGTCAAGATTCATGTCTCCACTCGAAGCAGAAATGACAAAGGTGGATGAGACCCACAATCTCAAATGGCAGAAGCCCGCTGATGACGACGAGCCAGTAAAACTGCTACGTCAGTCACGAGTACTCAAAAACGTGGAAGTAAAAGCCAAAGGGCGTGTGTGGGACAGGACAGGCTGGTCACATGAAAACGAGGCGCGTCATTTGTCTAAGATATACTATGACTGCGATGCAGATATGGATGCCATCATAGATGCGGGAGAATATGCCCCATCACTCGTGGAATGGCTCAAGAAGAAAAACAGTTTCTGCTATGGTGAAGACCAGCCAATGGATATATTACTGTATAAATGTGGAGATTTCGTACGACCACAAGACACACAATCAGTTGATACTGTGAAGGCAATATACAACTGGATGACTCCTGATTCTGATTTATACACAGAGAACGAAATCATGCCAAAAGCACCAAACAGAAAATTCTATAGAGACGGTCTAAGATATAAGAACAGGCCTGTGGTATGGATTGTTGACAACATGTACGTAACCATTACCGGATTCATGATGAGAGGCCAAGCTATGCCAATGAAAATTACGAGTTGCGACAATGGAGCAAATGCTCTTGACGTTCCATTATTCCTCGACGAAGTCAAGAGCATCTATATATCAGAAGACGCACGCTCAATGCTGCCACATATAAGATGCACAGATATTGAAAGTATGAACCCTGTGGTGCTTTACTGCTATACACACAGAACTGGTAAAGACCGACGTAAGGGCGTACGCTTTACCCACTTCGCAGGTTTCAACGTCCCATCCACATTCGAAATGGAAGATTATTCCGTTGTTCCACCAATGGAGGACTTCCGACGTACACTTTATTGGAATCCAAACGTAAAAACAGATAAGGATGGTAATGCCACGGTAGAATTCTACAACAATTCATCGTGCACAGAAATATCCGTATCTGCCGAAGGAATGACCGAAGATGGTAAATATGTGTATTATTAACTCGAGCGTTTGCTTAATTTTATGCGGAAAATGCTGCTTGTGGTGCAAAAAACGAGATTATCCCTTTGTCATCTCGTATAATAATCGTACCTTTGCACCGCTTTTTGAGCAACACAGAAATGTGTGATGGCGAATTAAGCGTTATACTTAATTTATAGTAACACAATTAAAATTTAACAAATGAAAGAAATCACACTCAACGCTCAGGTTCGTACTGAGTTCGGTAAGAAGGCAGGTCGCGATATGCGTCGTGCAGGAAATGTTCCAGCAGTTGTTTACGGTGTAGAGAAGGATGCTAACGGCGCACCAGTTGCTAAGGCAATCACTATCACAGAGAAGGAACTTGCTAAGCTCCTTTACACTCCAAACGTTTACATCGTAAACCTCAACATCGAGGGTACTACAGTTAAGGCTATCCTTAAGGACCTCCAGAGCGACTTCGTTACTGATCACCCAGTACACGTTGACTTCTATCAGATTACAGAGGACAAGCCAGTCGTAATGCAGATTCCTGTTAAGCTCAACGGACTTGCAGAAGGTGTTAAGGCCGGTGGTAAGCTCGCTCTCAACGTGCGCAAGCTCGCTGTTAAGGCTGTTTACACTAAGTTCCCAGACACACTCGACATCGATGTTACATCACTCGGTCTCGGTAAGTCTATGAAGGTTGCTGCACTCTCTTACGATGGTCTTGAGATTGTAACTTCTAAGGAAGTTGTAGTATGCGCAGTTCGTATGACTCGTGCTGCTCGTGCTGCTCAG
>JAEEGL013631756.1_pt1 | contig 17556 bp, 12 predicted proteins | sample 9134231 | NCBI WGS metagenome assembly JAEEGL01 (sample SAMN16246548, study PRJNA631951) | gut metagenome | biome: gut microbiome; feature: rumen; material: fiber-attached | host: Bos | place: Iran: Karaj | collected 2018-10 | reverse complement strand
TTCAAACAACAAATAGGCAATGACAATACAGTTACCAACATTCAGTGAACGAGAGCTAAATAAGTTAGCTAGAGACGAATGGAGCAAAGCACTTGCATTCCTTCATAAACAGTTTGGTCTGTCAGAAGATGAATGTAAGGATATCTTTCAGGAGGCATTTGTGATTTTACACAATAACAACCTCTCTGGAAAATTAGAGAATATGACATCTTCTCTTTCTACATATTTTTATGGAATTTGCCGGAACAAAGCGTATGAAGCAATGCGTAAGAATGGTAAGAATGTTCATGTAGAAGATGAAGTGTCTCTGGATGTTCTTAATGCAGAAATCCAAGCAGATAAGATTGATGCTTTAATTGGTCTCGAAAACGAGAGCAATACATTTGTCGAAAGGAAGGAGGCATTGGTGAGACAGATTGTAAGAGAATTGCCTTCTCCTTGTAATGAATTACTTTGGGGCTTTTTCAGGGACAATTTCTCTATGAAAACTTTGGCTCAGATGTTTAATTACAATAGTGAAAACTCTGTTAAAGTTACTAAGCATCGTTGCCAGAACAAATTCCGTGACCGTTTCAATGAACTTAAAGATCAACTCTTTTAAATAATACAAGCTATGGACAATATAAATGAAATAAATAAGCAGGAACTTCAACAAGAAGAGCGCATAATGTCTTATCTTCAGGGGAAAATGTCGAATGAAGAAGAGTCTGCTTTTTTGGATGAGCTTAAAAATGATGAAGATTTCAAGGCTAAAGCTATTAATATTGCGAGATTAGCAAAAGGAATTTCGCAGGTTGGCGAAGAAAGGGACAAGATACTGAGGGAGGCTTTGTTATCTGTTGATGAAGCAACCATTCGAGCCATTGCTAAAGATGCGACCAAAGCGAAAGTTGCAGTTAATGCTGCAGATATCATTGGTAGTGAAAGTAAGCAAGCTAAGACGAAAGTCGTTTCATTCAAGCAGAAATATGCTACTATTCTGTCCGTGGCAGCATCATTACTCTTTATTGTATATTTCGGATTCCTGTACAATGATTACAGCAAGACTCTTGCATTAGGAGACCAATATGCATCAACTTATGACACTTCCACTATGCGTGGTGATGAACAGCCTGAAGTTGAAAAAGAGGTAGAATCACTTATTAACAATGTATATAATAATACAGACTTAAGTGCATCTTTGAAACGGTTGGCTGTCTTATGGGAAGTCTCAACAATGGAAACTTATAATGATTATACCAATTATGCGCCTGAATTAGGATGGGCTTTGGCTACTGGCTATTTAAAAGATAATAATAAGGATGATGCTAAAGTTGTTCTTGAAAAGATGTCTAAACTCTATGATGCTGATTCGGCTATGGGTAAAAAAGTAAGAGAACTCTTGGAAAAGATATCAAATCTTTAGTCAATGAAGGTTTCTAATAAAAGTGGGACTCTTATACAAGCAAGTACCTGAGAGTTATGTGATAGTTATATAAGCCTATGGATAAAATTAAGCTAATTATCAATGCGATGCAACAAGACCCGAGGATTTCTGCTGCCAAAATTGCCATGCAGTTGGGAGTATCCTCTCGATCGATAGAAAAACGTATAAGAACTATGCGTGAAAATGGGATTATCTGTAGGATTGGCCCAGATAAAGGTGGCTTCTGGCAGGTAAACGACAAGTAAGCCTAGAACAGATTATTTCACTATCGCATTTGTATGTATAAAATAATGCTTATAATCATAACTGCATTTGTAATCATTACAAATGAAGTTTCGGCTCAAAACAGTTCTGATGCCGAACTTAATAGGTTATGGAATCAAGCAGAATTCTGGGAAGCTGCAGGAAATGTCGACAAGATGTTTGAGTATAAGCATAAACTGGTCGATTTATATAGGAATCATTACATAAACGACCTGCCTATTATGCTTCGTAATATTGCTTTGTCCTATGACAGATTACCAGCCCCTTATTATCCCCAAGCAGACAAGTATTTCCAAGAGGCATTAACTTTACTAGGTAAACGAGAGCATAACGATAGTACAGTTACCAGTTACTATGATTGTCTTTTCGATTATATTGCAGAAGATTGTGAAAGAAAAGACTTTGTAAGTGTATATAAGAAGATTGATAAGTACATCCCTTACCTACTTAATCCCAGTAGCATAATACAAGAAGAAAAAAAGAACAAGGCCTTAAACATTAAATATAACGCAGTATCACTAATTAATGACAGCTGTAAGGTGCTATGCGCTAAAAAACAGTTTATTCTTGCTGAATCCCTTATGGGAAGCTTTGCTACTAATTTGCATACATTTCTAAAAAGAAAGGCTTTTAACCCTGAAATCAGTAACCTTTGCCTTTCATCTGCTTGGAGATATGCTGATATTTTGTGGGCAATAAATAAGTCAGATGAAAGTATAGAATGGATGCGACTTCATAATGATTATCTCAGACACAATATGGCGTTATACGATAATGATGATCATTTTTATCAGAAGTATCTGTGGGATATGGATAGATACTTAGCTAACAGATACTCTGAAATTGGAAATAGCGAAATGGATATTGAACTATCATTACGAATCGTGTCAGAAGCAAGATTATTTAATGATTCTGAACTTTTAGTCGACAAATTGACAGATCTCGCTTTTTCTTACGATAGGAGTCATACACGTGATGGAAACATAAAGGCACAATCCTATAGCCTAGAAGCGATTAATATCCTTTCCTCACTTTCGAAAGGTGAGAAAAGGACAAAGAATCTTTTGAATAATCTTGATCATCTGGCAGGAATGTATTGTTTGTCTAGCCAATATCAGGATGGTATAGACCTGATAAAAAGGTTCGAAATGTTTTTGAAAGATTATGATGCCGATAAATACGAATCTGAAATAATAAACATATTGGGCTGGCTAAGTTCTTGTTACCGGGGGCTGAACTACTCAATAAAAGGAAGCAGAGAGGAAGCTCAACATATAGATGACAGAATTCTCAGATTTAAGAAAGCATGCTTCGGAGAATCAAGTATAGAATACCTGACTCAACTTCGAATGAACACGTTTGCTTATCAGGAAAAAGATAGTATAATAATCCATGACCTCTTTTCTAAAGGCTACTCATTATGGAAATCAATACCTCAAAAGGAGGATATAAGTGAATATGCATCATTCGTTGGCTCATACTTAGCATATTTGTATAAGCATAATGATGGTAATTATAACGCCTTGGAGGAATTCATGGACAGAATATGTCAGAATGAAGATACGGAATTCCATACTAGACTCAACTATTACTATAACCGATCAGATAAAGAAAGTGCGCAACTTAACGAACAAGAAGCTTTAGATTATTGTAACAAGGCTATCAATATCTGTGAGCAACATATTGAAAGCCCCGAGATAAGGGAACGTTTGGCACAGATACTTTGCCAAAAAGCATTTATAGCTTATTCTTTAGGAGAATATTCTTTAACAAAAGAATGTGCATATAAAGCCTCCATCATGATAGAGGACTTCCAGAATGACAATTTGTTGAAAGCAGACATTATGGATGCCTTGTCATATTTTTATCGTATATATGGAGAAGCCAATAAAGCTGACGAATACGCAGCTGGAGCTTCGAACATTAGAATCAATTGTATGGGTGATGAAGTATCCTTAACGGTAATAAACAATGCTATTGCATTGTTAAAACCAGAACATCAAATTTCTTTTCTGAGCCAAGATTTTATAAATAGCTATATATCATCACCAGAAATAGTAAGTATTATATTAACCAAAGCACGAGCATATTATAGTATTGAAGAATATAATCAATGCGAGAAGACATTAGAAATGGCAGAAACACTGTTAAATCAGCATAAGGATTCATATTTCTTTCAAAGAGGAAATAAATACATTTTCAATCTTACTAAAAGCCAGATTGTTTATATAAAGGCTTATCTTAACAACAAGAGAAAAGACATTGAAAAGGCCATATCTTACCTGAAAGAATATAGATTGTTGGCACAATCCGACAATGAGATGCTTCTTTTCTTGAATACATTATATGCTTTAAAGAATGATACTCTAAATTTAAAACAGGAAACGGAGTTGTCTCTAAACTATTTGAAGAGACAAATCAGGGATAATTTTGTTTATTTGAGCGATTCTGAGAGAGATATATACATGACGAATCAAGTCACTCATGCTATAAGAGAAATTGAGTCTTATGCATTTTTATGTCCTGGTTATGGAGACGCCTGCAAAAACGCATATGAAGCCGTTCTATTAGAGAAAGGTCTTGCCCTAAGTTCTGCCTATAGATTACAGAAGGAATTGAAAGACTCAAAGGTCAACCTGAATAGACTATCACAGTTGAAAAGACAATTGGAGTTAGCCGAGGATAAAGAAACTCGCGAAAGGATACAATTAAGAATTAGTCTAGAAGAACAATCACTGCAAAGCTTACCTTTTATTGGAAACTACCAGAAAGAACTATTCACCAATGTGGAAAACATCCAAAAAGAATTAGCTCCAAACAGTATTGTCGTTGAATTCATAAAGTATAACAATCTGAAATCATATACAGACAAGAACCAATATCGATTTGGAGCCTTAATCCTCAATAAAGACTGCAAATTCCCTTACTTTGTTGATCTATGTTCGGAAGATGAATTAAAAAAGGAAATAGATAAGGGCGTTTCCATATACGAAGATGATTCCCATATCAACAAACTCATTTGGGAGCCGTTGAAAGACCATTTCCAGAACATGCAAATTGTTTATTTCTCTCCCGTAGACTTGTTGTGCATAATTAATCTGGAGATCGTCGCGGAGGGACATTTCAATTCCATAAATTTTTCAAGGATCTCATCATCACGAGAGTTATGTAATAAGAAGGCAAAATCCAATTTGCTCAATGCTAGTCTATTTGGTGGGTTATGCTATGATTGCTCAACTGATCGTTCTGTCTCTGAGGTTGGGAACCGCAATTATTTGGATTATTTGATAAATGATACCATAACAAGGAAAGGCATTACTTTTTTACCAGGAAGCAAAACAGAAATTGAAAGTATATATAAGATTTCAAAAGATAAAGGCTGGAGAGTATCTCTCTATACTGACAACAATGGTACTGAACGTGATTATCGTAAACTTCTAGGGAAAGACATATCTGTCTTACATCTTTCAACCCATGGCTTTACATTAGGCCATAGTAGCATCAAGGATTTCGACGAACCGATGAGACGATGCGGCCTCCTTTTGGCTGGAGCCCAACCTGCATGGAATGGTGAGGCCTGTAATAGCGATGAGGATGGTATATTATTAGGAGAAGAAATTGCTAATGTACCCATTGAGAATAATGATATTGTAATTCTTTCTGCATGTGAAACAGGATTAGGAGAATTAACGCCTGACGGTGTTTGGGGATTGCAACGTTCTTTTAAAAAGGCAGGCAGTAAAACCATCTTGATGAGTTTGTGGAAAGTAAATGATTACTCTACAAAATTATTAATGATGGAGTTTTACAAGAACTATCTATCGGGTATTAGCAAACACGAGTCTCTAAATAAGGCACAAAAATATGTAAGAGAATATAAGAACGAAGATGGCGAGGAGTTGTTTAAAAATCCTTCATATTGGGCCGGTTGGATTCTATTAGATGCACTTAATTAATTATACTATTCAAGTATTATGAGAACAAGAACAATTATACGTCCAATAATGGCACTTACAATATTATTATTGCAAGCCAATGTCATTGATGCACAAAATGTCAAACAATTAATTAATCAGGCAAAAGTGTTAGTCGATGATGGAAAGTATAAAGAGGCAGATTTCATTTTCCAAGGAATTAATGAGGAACAAGTATACGAGATGGGCGATTCTTGTTCTATGTTGTACAATTATGGGAAAGGAGCCTGTCTCTATTTTATGGATAAATACGAAGAGGCAATTCCTTTTCTTCAAAAAGGTCTAAAATATATGGAGAAACTTCCACATGAAGATTGCAACTATCTGGAAATGATGTATGGAATTGGAGCATGTTACAAGAAATTGGGAAACTACACAAAGGCAGAAGAATATTTCCGTAGGACAATCCTAAAAGGCAACTATTTTAATTTGAACTGTGCCATTAGAAACCAAACGTATGGTGAGATGGCTGAACTATACTCATTGATGGGTAAGCCTGAATTTGCTGATATTTGTACTTCAAGAATTGAATCTGAAATGAGGCTTGATAATACTAAAAACTTAGATGCCCAGCTCGATGGTTTATGGGATCTTTACAAAGCTCATGAAAATCTTGGCAAAAATGATGAATGCATAAATGATTTACAGAAAATGCGTCAACTTATAGAAGAGAATAAAGGAAAAAACAATAAGGATTATCTCCAATATTCTTTTTTATTGGGATCTCATCTTAGATATAAATGTATGCGTCCCCAAGAGGCAGCAATAATACATAAAGAAATGATAGAGATAGGTAAACAGTTTAAGACTTATCTCAATGAAGTAAGCAGCGCATATGTAGAGTATTTAAGATATCTGTCTGAAAATAATAAAGTAGACTCTATAGAGTTAATTCTTCCTTATGCCATCAAATACTACAATGACACTAAAGATAAAAGAGGTGAGGAAGATAACCTTTATGAAATAGTCGGCAATGGATTATGTGATACCAGGAACTATGAAGAAGGAATAAAATATTTAGAAAAGAAATGGAAAGGGGAAAGTGCTAACTCCATTAAAGCATTGAACTATTTGGGCGCCTACTATTTTTATAGAGCAAACGATGCAAATAAAGCACTAAATTATTACTTGAATGCAGAAAAACAAATAGAAGGAGGACTTGAAACGAATTTAGGTACAAAGATTCTCATTTTAGAGCGTCTGGTACTAATAAGTCAAAGATTAGGCAACACGAATGAAGCAGTTCGTTATTCGACTCTACTAGAACCTTTTATGAAAGAACAGGATGATGATGATTATCGTTCAAGTTTTCTAATAGATTGGTCGGTTGAATGTGCAAATAATGGTAATATGGAAAAAGCAGAAGAATTAGCAATTATTGTTGAAAACCTGCTCTCCAATTTATCCAATGTGTCTAAGATACGGCAATATTCGCAATTAGGCTTTGTATATCTAAAAACAGAGAAATATAGCAAGTCAATAGATCTTATTAATAAAGGAATAAAACTGGCGATACAAGAGAAGGGGGATAAATGTATAGAACTTACGACATTATATCACAACCTAGGTCGAGCATATATGCTTAAAGGTGATTACTCTAATGCACTATCAGCTCTTAATAAGAGTAAGATACTACAGTTAGAACTTGAAGGGGAAGTTATGCAAAGAACTGCAGATTATATTAAAGAATGCGAATCAAAATGAAAAGGTTTTATTTTTTAGTTGTTGGTATATATATATGTCTGGGAATCTCCGCTCAGACCGCCAATGATGTTATTCAAAGAATGCAAGAGATTCGCCAAGAAAGTGGTGACTCAATTGCAAGAGATTATTTAGCAAGTAATCATTCTGTTTTTATAAATGAAGATGCCAATCCTACGTATCTAGTACTATGGGGAGTCTTAACTTCCAACATGTGGAATTCGAACCCTTCTGAACCACTTAGAATCGAGTATAAAAAATATTTAGACTCAGCAATTGATGATGAAATCAAATCTGAATCATACACGCCAGACGAGGCATCTCTTCCAACTATATGGCAACTGACCCGTGATTATTATCTTATTTTATATAGAGATGGGGATAGAGAGGGTGCCCTGAAACTACTAAAATGTATTCACAGATGGTTCAAACCATATTCTGACGCTCGGAACACTGTCGGATATGCTCAAAGTTTATTGGATTTATGTCTTCTTTTAATTAGAGATATGCATAAATACGAAGAAGGACAACCCTTTGCTGAAGAGTACCTCGAAGTTTCCAAAAATGTATATGGGGATAATTCTGCCCAATATGCTGTCGCTATATACAATATGCATATTTTCCCTAGCAAACCTATCTCTGAGAAAGCTGAGATTATAAAAAAAGCAATTGCTATATATGAAAAGGCTGAAAACAGACAACAAGCGATGTTGGAAGAAATGAGGACCACATATAATACACAGGTGGTTTCTTTAACAGGTATTACCAATACAGATAATATAGATGTGTCGTCTAACAGTATATTACCTATAAGTGATTGCATGGCATTAGTTGCAGCAGAAAGGGGTTCTGAAGCTTTAAAGTCCTTGTTGTATTATAAAGATATGCTTTCAAGAGAACAGTATCTGGACACATTGAAATATTCCAATATAATTAGTTATATTGTCGGAACTTATATTCAAATGAATGATTTAGCAGCAGCACAAAAGGAAATTGACAATATACACGCCTATATTGGGATAGACAATCTTCCATCCGATTATGCCCAGATTTTCTACTCCTCTGCAGGGTTGGTCTCAATGCGTTTGAAAGATTATCCTACCGCATTAAAATACGCTCATGCAGCATGTAAATTATCTGAAAACTCTTCTGCTCCAGCTATTGAGTATTGCAAAATATTAGGAAATATCAGTCTAATGTATGCGGAGGCTGCAAATTATATTAATAAGCAATTCTATTTAGATGCGAAGTGGTATATAGATGAAGCAATATCTGTTTTTGAAGATAAAGTAGGATCTTTAACTGACCACGGAGCGGTAGGACTTACACTTCTAAATAATAAAGCTTTTGTATATGATGCTATAGGTGATCGTAACGGAGCCATAGAAACTTATGAGAAAATGGTTTCTGATTTTGAAAATAATGAAGATGTAAAAGGTTCGTGGTTATTAGCTGCCAATAATTTAGCAGTTTTATATTTAAAAACAGATAATTCAAAAAAAGCTATAGCTTTATTAGAATCATTAAGCAGCAAAAACAAGGAATATAAACAAGTGCTGGCCCAAAATCTGGCATTGGCGTATTATGTTTCTGGAGATAGCAAGACAAAGAGAGCGTTGAAAGATTATAATACTATCTGCTATGATAACTGCATGGACGTTTTCAATTTCTTTACAGTTGCAGAACGTGAAGATTATTGGACAGGAATTGCCCGTGAAATACTAATTTTGAATAATTTGGTTGCTGATAAATATCCAGAAATAGCCGATGTAGCTTTTGATAATTTGCTATTTGTGAAGAATCTAAAGCTTATGTCTTCAGATATTTTGAAAGACATAGTAGAGAACTCCTCAAATTCTGAATTAAAAAGGAAATACAATAGGATTTCATCACTAAGAGATGCCATTTCTTACCGTTCTGGAGAACAGGACAGTATCAGAATATGGAGTAACCAACTTAAAGAAGAAGAACGCAGTATTCTAAGTATGGTTCCAGATTACAAAGAAAGATTATTAAATGCATTTCATTCCTGGACAGATATAAGGGATGCCCTTAAAGATGATGAAATAGCAGTAGATTTCTCATATGTACCAAAGATGAAAGGATGGGATGATGCTGACGGATTCTATGGGGCTTATATAATTACAAAAGATTCCAAGTATCCACAGTTGGTTTCTTTATGTGAAGTTGATTCAATAAACCAATATTTTACTGAAGCAATGTCAGATGCTGTGCAGATTTCTAAACTATACCAAGAATCACTACCCATATATAAAAGGCTTTGGGGGAAATTAGAGATCTATCTTAAGGGAAAGAATACAATATATTTCTCACCTACCGGACAGTTGAATCTTCTTAATCACGATGCATTATTAATGTCAAATGGAGAAACGTTTGGTAACCACTATAATTTGGTCCGCTTATCATCGACAGATAAGATTTTATCTCTGGATTTGAAAGGTAGAAAGTACCAATCCGCAGTAGTTTATGGAGGTATTTTGTATGATTTGTCCGTCGCAGATATGAGGGAAGCGGCAAACCAATATAATCATCATGGTGAAGACCAATTCTTGTTAGCGATGCGCTCAGAAGATGAACGCGGTCATTGGAATTATTTACCAGGGACTAAGACGGAATCACAGAACATTTATAAGCTATTATCTTCAAATAACATATCTACCAAGTTGTTACAAGAGAAAGAAGCGAACGAAGAATCCTTTAAGGCATTAAGTGGTAATTCCCCACAGATAATTCATTTATCTACACATGGGTTCTTCCTTGATACAACAGACAAAGTTAAGAAGAATCCTTTCATGAATAATGTAGGCAATTACTCTGATAAGGAAGACAAACTAATTCGGACTGGTGTATTGATGGCTGGCGCAAATAATGTCTGGTGTGGTAAAAATCAAGTTACCGGTATAGAAGATGGTATATTAACTGCAGATGAAATCAGTAGGTTGGATTTGAGTAGAACTAAACTTGTGGTTTTGTCTGCATGTGAGACTGCAAAAGGACAAATTGACGAAATCGATGGCGTCTTAGGCCTACAGCGCGGCTTGAAAAAAGCAGGAGTGGGATCCATATTAATGAGTCTATGGAAAGTTTCTGATGCCGTCACATCAATACTTATGACACAATTTTATGAGAACATAGGAAAAGGAATGGATTCCCGCGAGTCTCTTAAAAATGCTGCACAAAAAGTAAAGGAACAATATCCAGATCCCTATTTTTGGGCAAGTTTTGTTATGCTGGACTAATTTTTTCAGTGAGTGTTGTTAACTTATAATGATAAGATGGCATTAAGAGTAGAAACAATGAACAATTATAATTTTAAAGAAAAATGTTACATCATTATTATTATGTTAATGGGCAAAGAGTCAGTTTGGAGAGATATGTTGCTGCTGTTGAGAACAATGCATATAAGCAAGCTGTCTTTACAAAAGCTAAGGAGTACTTTGAACGCCACCAAGGTGAATGGCTAATGCTTTGTGCTTCCACATCTGAAGATATGCTTCCTCTTGCAATGGTTACACGCTATGAATGGACTCCAGAAGGAGAAAAGTTTCGAAAAGATTGGGATGCCAAAATAGAAAGACAGAACAAAATCGGATACATAGTTGGATGTCTGATCATAGTAGTCGCCATCGTTATTGGTATACTTGTAGTGACTTCTGGCCATAGTTAAAAGGGAAGTCGATTATTTCAAAGAGATGTTACCTCTTATTATATATTTGTGAGTAATTAAAACTTCAATTATTTTGGAAAAAATGATTGTAAACAATATTAAAATTGTAAAAGTGAAAAGACTATTATTCATCATCATATTATTGTCATCTTATAACCTATTGGTTTGTGCATCATCAGTAGACAAGTTGAAATTGCATAATTTGCTGAGACAGGTCGACTTTTATCTTACTTCTGGGAATTTTGAAAAAGCAGCAGATTTACGCGACCAAGCACTTGTTCTATTTAAAAAAATTGGTGCAGAGAATGACGAAAGTACATTTTCTGGATTGCATATGATATCTCATACCTATTCAGAAAGGAAAATGTATAATGATGCGATAAAGACAGAGTCTGTATTAGTGGAAGTTTTCCCGTTAGCCATACCCAACAACAAAAAAGACTATGCATTATACCTTAATGACTTAGCGTTCTATTCTCTACAAGCCGGAGACTTCGAGAGAGGTATGCAAAGCGTAAACAAAGCTATTAAATGCCTAGAGAATACAGATAATGATGAAGCACTAGCGATAATATATATTAGAACTGCAGAATTATTGAGTGAATCTGATTCGACCAAACTCGATACGGCTATTTTGTATCAGGCCACAGCTGTTGATATATATAAAAAGATATATGGTAATGAATCCAATAAAACTTTAGACGAAGTCCAATATCTTGTTAAGTACTATGAAAAAGCAAATAAGTTTCAGAAGGCATGTTCTTTAGCTAAAGAAATTTGGGACATAAAATATAATCATGAAAAAGAATCCTCGGAGAATATCTTATATTATAAAAACTATGTTAGATTATCGGATTTATGTAACGACACACTAACTGTAATAAACAATATTCATCCATTGGATTCTCTGACTAAACAAATATACGGAGAGTTCTCAGATGAATATATAGAAAGTCTTTTAGAGAATGCAGAATATTTGCAACATTACAGGTTGTATTCCCAGTCAGGGGACAATGTAATAAGAATGCTACACGTTGCAGACTCATTACACAACAATTCACTTAAGCCTTACTATGATTATGCATATCATTTTGCAACAAACCTTCAATTATTACATCAGCATCGTATTTCAGCAACAATATTAAAAACCATAATTGACAGAAGCAATGATTTCACCTTTGATAACAAAGAATTAGTTATAGCAAGCAAAATTGCATATGCACATTCTCTATCAAGAATAGGTGAGTTAAGTACTTCACTCTTGATATTAAATCAAATAGAAGAGGATGCTATCAAATTGTATGGAAACAAGTCTTGCGCATATGCAAAGCTGCTGGCTCGCAAAGCGTATTGTTGTGAGCAATTGAATGATTTGGAAAATGCCATTAAGTTTGGAGAGATTGCCGCAGATATAGAGAAGGAGATAGAGCATCAACTGCATTATGCCGATCAATTAACATGGCTTGCAGGATACTACAATAAAAACAATCAAGTCGAGAAGGCTTTACAATGCGATTTGACGAATCTATCAATATACAAGGAATTATATGGAGAACAATCTAGTCAGGTTATTAATACATATAGTAACATTATTTCGCTCAATTTAGATGATAATATATGCAATAAGTATGATGTCGATTTAAAGAAAATCATTTCTTGTGTTTTTGAATATATTGGAAATAATCCAAAGGATGAAGTTTTGTCTCCACATTTCTTTATAAACAATCTTGCCATTTCATATGGTAGATCTAGCGATGCAAAACACAAAGAAATGTCACAGCAGTTATTTCACAAAGCCCTTGAGATTGCCAAAAACAGATACGGAAAAGATTCTGAAGACTATATTAAGATTCTTGAAAACTATTCTTTTGAATGTTTGTTGCAGGAGGATCCCAATATTTCCAATAGTTTATACGACCTTATCAGATTGAAAAAAGAAAAATTGTTGAAAGTGATTCCTTACATCGACTCATCCAATAGAGAGAAGTTATGGCAAGAAGAATCATTTTGGTTTCAGAACTTCGTATCTTTGTGTTTGTCAATGATACCGTCAGATACTTTATCCGCCATAGCATATGATGCCAATCTTTTTAGTAAAGGGTTTCTATTAGGGACAGAGATTGAAATTGGTAGATTGATAAAGGAAGAAGGTGACAGTATTATTCAATTTGCATATAATAATCTTATAGCTAAAAGAAAGAGACTCGAAAATCTTCAGTTATCTGATGTACGAAAATCAATCTGTGATAGTCTCGAAAATGAAATCAATAAAGATGAGCTGAAAATGTTAAGTTTATCAAAACAATATAGTTCATACATGAGTAATTTTAAAACGACATGGCAAGATATAAGAAACAAATTGACTCCAGCAGATGTCGCCATTGAGTTTGAAGTGTTATATCATTCTAATGACTCAACGGAATACATAGCTTTAGTTCTTAAGCACGACTATGCTTTCCCAAAAATGGTGCATTTGTTTTGGGATGATGGAAATAACTTTGGTGAATCATGTAAAACTATATGGAATTCTTTAGATAGTGAGATAAGAGACTGCAGGAATATCTATTTTTCGGCTGTTAACAAATTACATACAACACCAATTGAATATTACGATTATAATGGAGGAATAATTAATTCTGTCATCAATATTTATCGTTTATCTTCGACACGCCAATTATTAAATGATAAAGAAATTAGCAATTTGAGTCAAACTGTTGTTTACGGGGGACTCAAATATGATATGCAAATGGATGATTTGGAAAGAGACAGCAAACAATATTCAAATAATACAAGATCTTATACGGTAGAAAATATCGTTATTGACAGTCTTGATTACAGAGCTGGTTGGAAGTATTTGCCAGGTACACTGGTAGAGGCAGATAGTGTTAACAATATATTCCGAGAATCTACTTTAAAAACATCTTTGTATACCGAAAGAATTGGAACTGAAGCTTCGTTCAAAAATTTGGATGGGAAAAGAAATAGTATTATACATATTGCCACACACGGTTTTTACTATACAAACAGCGAATCGAATAAAATTCGAAAATCAGGTCTTAGTTATGTTTCATATAATCGAACCATCTCAAATCAAAGCCAAGAAGAGACCAGTCTTATCCGTTCAGGTCTTTTGCTTGCCGGATGTAGTAACATATTAAAGGGGGAAAAACCACCTACAGGAGTTGACGATGGAATTCTGTTATCAAAAGAAATTGTCAATCTTGATTTACGAGGTTTAGAACTTGTCACACTTTCGGCATGTGATACAGGTCTTGGTGATGTAACAGGTGAAGGCGTTTTCGGACTACAAAGAGCTTTTAAGAAAGCTGGCGCAAAAAGTATTTTGATGAGCTTATGGAAAGTTGATGACAATGCGACACGGTTATTCATGGTTGAGTTTTATAAAAACTATGTTTTAAAAAAGATGTCGAAAACAGAATCCTTAAAAGTATCCCAAGAATTTCTCAGAAACTATAAAGAAGTTATATCTGGAGAGAGAATTTACAATGACGTCAGTTATTGGGGAGCATTTGTTATACTTGATGCGATATAGTTAATAATTAATTATTTTAAAATTATACAGTTATGAAACGATATGTATTGCTATTTTTTTCTTTTCTACTCGTAACAAAGATGTTCTCTCAAGAACCTGGCAATAATCTCGGCAAATCACTTTCAACAATGAAACAAGAATTTCCAGAGCTGAGATATATAAAAACAGACCAAAAAGGAGAGCAATATGAAGACGGTTATCCGCAAGACGGAATAGCCACCTTCTTCTATTTCAGGAATAATAGAGTTGTCGAAGAGTGTATGATTTGTCAGTCAAATGATGGGTTCCCATTAGATTGGTTCCGTTCGCTTTGCAAAGAATTTAATAAGAATTGGTATTCAAATCTCCGCAGTAATACTAATACTCATAAAGAGTATGTGTTTTCTAATTTTGCTATTGATATTATCTATGCGTCAGAAAATGGTAAAAATACTGCACTGATAGTATATTCAAAATTACAAGGTAATGCCCAATCTACAGGTGAAGTAGTACAAACGCCAAGATCACAGTCATCAGCACCGATTTCCAGAAATCCAATTTCCAAGAATCCTACTAATAATTCTACAACCAAGACCCCAACTTCAAGTAAGAAGTTGGAATGGTACGAAATTGATTATACGGAAAACAGAAGCGATGTGTATGGAATGCAGGCTGTTGGCAGTTTCTCTGCTAAGTCAAGCCCGACTATTTTCGGTTCAAGATCTTATAGTGATGCTTTTCACTCTGCGCTAAAGAAAATACAGAAGAAAGCCGCAAAAAAAGGAGCAAGAAGGCTACTTATTACCTACAAATCAAGTATGAATTATGATTTCCTCACAGTAAACGTTGAAGCCATTGGGTACAAATAACACATTTTAACACGCATGGATTTAACTTTTTCATTTTTCTTGTTAACCTTTGCTTTTTTATTGTCATAAAGGGTAAAGAAACAAAATTAGTAACAATTTAAAAACAAGAAAAAATGAAAAAGTTATTTGTAACATTCGTGATCTGCCTGACGGCAACAGTATCGAGCTTCGCACAGTACAACACAAGCTACTACAACCAGTATGGTAGCAGTATCGGTTCTTCAACGACCCGTTCGAACTATGGCGGCGGATCCACCACCAACTACTACAACCAGTATGGCGGCAGCGTAGGTTCCTCCACTACCCGTTCAAACTATGGCGGTAGCTATTCCACGAACTACTACGACCGCTACGGTGGCAGCACCGGCAGTGCAACGACTCGTTCGAACTACGGTGGCGGCTATACCACGAATTACTACGACCAGTATGGTGGCAGCATCGGATCGTCCACTACTCGCTCGAACTACGGAGGCGGATATACCACAACATACTACGACGCATACGGAAGCAGCATCGGATCAAGCTATGACTGGTAATATAGATTGTTGTTTAAAGGGTTAAAGGTAAGTCTTAATAAGGCTTTGGTGAGCGGAGAAAAATCTTCGCTCATTTTTTATCCATTTTGATTCAGGATTTGTTAACCTGAAACAAATAAATGACATATATAAACAAAGAGACAACATTATTAATCATTTAAATACATAGAATTATGAAGAAGTGTTTTATTTTCCTGTTTATTGCACTGATGACAGTAACAGCAATGATGGCACAGAGCCACAGGTATCAAAGGGGTTATACTCGAAAGAGCACCGGAACATATGTGACAGGTCATTACAAGACTCGTTCTGATCGTACAAATCACAACAACTTTTCTACTAGAGGAGTTAGAAATCCCTATACAGGAAGTAAAGGTTATAGAGCAAAAGACTATTCCAGTCGGGCATATAACTATGGAAGAGGTAAGGCCATCAGAACCGGAAGTAGAGGAGGGCAATATTATTATAACTCCAAAAGAAACAAGACATATGTACCAAAAAGGTATTAATGAAGTAATCTGTTGATTTAAAACAATAATAAACGTCTAAAGACGTTTTATATTAGTAGGTTAAACAATTATTTATGAGCAATATGGAAAAGTCAAGATTAGCAGTTATTATAGAATCTGTCATAGACGGAACAATTGGCATTGAACAAGTTTGGCAATCTTATGGTAATATGATTCGTGGAACTGAAGCAACTAACTCTGAAGAGGAAGCTCTCGCATTGACAGGACTATATATTCGGTACGGAGCATATTTAGAGAAAAGTGGATATTTAAGAGATGCAAAGTCATATTACGAAGATGGATACAACATCCTTAATAGAGAGAAATCTCAGATTGCGGACAATCATTTTACGGATTGGACAGAGTCTGTTATTTACGCTCTGGCTCGAATCAATAGAGAACTCGATGATTATAAAGGAGCTTTTTCGTATATAAAGGAGCTTAAAAAAATGTTCCCACGTAAAGAGGAATACCGTCAGGCATATATAGGTTGTTTAGGCAGCATGATAGCTAAATACACAAACCCCATATATATTGTTATTGCCATTCTATTCCTGATAAAAATGGGAGAAATATATCTTTTCCATACGCATATTATTCCAGGCTGGTTAATTGATGCAGGCTGGGTTATCTGGATTATTATGCTGATTATACAATTCGCATTACCTTGGGTATTGAAAAAGTTAATGAAGTAGCTATGGAGTTTTCGTCAATATTTATTGCAGGGCTTGCTTGTGCTCTCATTGTTATGACAAGCAAATGGTGGGATTTAAAACAAGAAAACGAATTACTATGTGCTCCATCTGTACAACAAGACACTAATGTTCAGAAAGTAGTTGTGAAGGAGACGAATGTAAACTCTGATAGTAGTATCGGTACTAGAGACTTGTTCCTTAAGATCCTTACTAAGATTGGTTGCCAGTACGAATTGGGCGAAGGAGATGATCATAGGATTTTCTTTGCCTACCAGGGGGAACATTTCTTTGCTGAAACTTCAAATGAAAGTCTATGGGTGAATATTTGGGACACATATTGGGAACATGTTGAGCTTTATGAT
>JAEEGL013391682.1_pt1 | contig 17556 bp, 13 predicted proteins | sample 9134231 | NCBI WGS metagenome assembly JAEEGL01 (sample SAMN16246548, study PRJNA631951) | gut metagenome | biome: gut microbiome; feature: rumen; material: fiber-attached | host: Bos | place: Iran: Karaj | collected 2018-10 | reverse complement strand
TATAAAGACATGGGATGATTTTGTATTAGAGACATCTGGTAAAAAGGGTAAAGATAGTTATATTATTACAGTATCTAAGGCAAATGGAGATGTAATGGAATATAATGTAGTACCAGAAGTAGAAGTGATTCAAAATCAGGAAGTTAGAAGATTTGGTATCCAGGTAGTAGGAGTAACATATCATAAAGGATTTGTTAATGCACTTAAATATGGTTTTGTAGGTTTCTATGATACATCAAGAACAATACTTAAGATTTTAGGAGCATTATTTACTGGAGATGTATCATTAAAGAGTTTAAGTGGTCCAGTAGGTATTTATTCAGTAGTTGATACTGTTAAAGCTCAAGGATTAGAAGTTATTATGTATTTAACAGCATATTTAAGTATAAATGTTGCAATAATGAATTTATTGCCAGTACCAGTATTTGATGGTGGTAGAATATTATTATTAATTATAGAGAAAATAAGCGGACATAAACCAAGTGAAAAAGCTGAATTAATAATTAATTATATAGGATTTGGATTATTAATATTACTTATGATTTATGTTACATTTAACGATGTTATTAAGCTTGTGGTGAAGTAAATGGAAAATAGTTTTTTAAATAATAAGATTATATTAAAATATTGTCCTGATTATTTTAGAATTATTAATGAAGAATTTAGTGATTTAGATTATATGATGGATAAAGTAATAGGAATATATCAAACATATATATTTTCTGTTAATGTGAATAATAAAGCAGATTTAAAAAGTGTTAATAGTTTAAATAATGCTATTGCTAGATATATAGATGATAGAGAATTCAAAAAAATATTAAATAACTTTTTAGTGTCTTTAAAAGTTGCTAAAAGTGAAACTAATGTTATTGGATTTATAGCAAAAAAGATTATTCAAGAATATGATAAATACATGGAAGGATGGACAAGAAATCTTTATATACCAAGATGGTTATAGAGAAAAGTATTATGAAAGATAGTAAATCAGTATACTATGATATATATAGTGAATTTTATAATGTAAATAAATTCAGGGAGTTAAAATCAATAATGCATCATGGTGACAATAGATTAAATCATATTAATAGAGTTGCTAAGATGAGTTTTATAATATCTAAAAAACTTGGCTATGATTATATATCATGTGCAAGAGGAGCAATGATGCATGACTTTTTTACTAAAGCAGATCTAAATAAAAAAGATACAAAGTTTAGATGTTTCTTAAAAGAACATCCAAATATTGCATTAAATAATGCAAATAAATATTTTGATATGAATGTAATTGAAGAAGATATAATTACTTCACATATGTTCCCTATAACACATAATAGACCTAAATATGCAGAATCTAAAATAGTTTGTATAGCAGATAAAATAGTAGGTATATATGAATTTTTAAGATATGAATTAGGTTTTACATATGTTTTAGCTTACATTTTAAGCGTAAGAGTGTTATTATAATTCTTACGTCCCCGTAGCTCAGTAGGATAGAGCGATAGCCTCCTAAGCTATAGGTCGTTGGTTCGATTCCAATCGGGGACGCCATTATTATTAAATAAATAACTTCACACTGTGAAGTTTTTAATTTTAATATTACGTAAATAATTTTTTTGAAAATATTAGAATACTTTATGTATTCTTTTTTATTGTTAAATATGATAAGATATTTAATGATGAAAAATTATATATCAGGTAATATTAGAAGAATTATTTATGAAAGTAATAGTGGTCCATATAAAGTTGGAATTTTTAAGGTGAGAGAAACTAATGATGAAGTAATGAATGAATATGTAAATAAGATCATTGGATTTACAGGATCATTTACAGATATTAATACTGATTTAGATTATGTTTTATATGGCAAATTAATTAATCATCCTAGATATGGAATTCAATATCAAGTTGAATCTTATGAAGTGAAAGCACCAAATGATACTGACAGTTTAATATTATATTTAAGTAGTGGAATGTTTAAAGGAATAGGTCTTAAAACAGCTAAAAAGATAGTTGAAAGATTTGGTAATGATACTATAGAAACTATTAAAAATGAATATGAGAAAGTTGCTTTAGTTAGTGGTATGAATATTAGTAAAGCTAAAATGATGCATGATGTTATTATAAATAGTGAATATAATCAAGATTTAATATTAAAATTAAATAGTTATGGTTTTAGTGTTAATGAAGCTATTAAATTAATATCTATATACAGAAATAATATTGATTCTATTATTAGTGATAATCTATATGATTTAGTTGAATATATATCTTTTGATAAATTAGATTTAATCTTTCTTAAGAATAATGATGAGATGCATCCTTATAGGATAGAAGCTCTTATATTACATAATATATATACTTCTTGTTATGAAAGTGGAGATACATTAATTAAAAGAGAAGAATTATTTTTAAAATTAAAGAAATGTTTTAAGAATAATTTTACTGCTGATATGTATTTAAGTTATATAGAGAAGTTAAAGAAAGATAATAAAATAATTGAAAAAGATGAATTTATAGCATTAACTAATTTTATTAATACAGAAAAGTATATTTATAATGAAATATTAAAAATATCAAGTGTTAAAAATGTTATTAAAGATACTAAGATAGATAAAAATATAAAAGATTATGAAAAAAGATGTTCAATAACATTTAATGATTGTCAAAAAGAAGCTATAAAGGGAGCTATTAAAAATAATTTCTTTATAATAACTGGAGGTCCTGGTACTGGAAAAACAACTATTATAAAAGCAATAGTTGAAATACTAAAAGATTTATATGATTTAACTAGTGAAAATTTTGCTTTATTAGCACCAACTGGAAGAGCATCTAAACGTATTAACGAAAGTGTTAAAGCACCTGCATGGACAATACATAAATTTTTAAAATGGAATAAAGAAACAGAAACATTTTTAGTTGATGAATATAATAAATCATATGAGGATATAGTTATAGTAGATGAAGCATCTATGATAGACATATTTCTATTTTCTTCTTTATTAAAAGGTCTTAAAAATAATGTTAAATTAATATTAGTAGGAGATGCTAATCAACTACCTTCTATAGGGCCTGGAGATGTATTAAATGATTTGTTAAATAATGATAGATTTAATAAAAAATATTTAGATATTATTTATAGAGTTAAAGAGGGAAGCTATATTACATATCTAGCGGATGATATTAAAAACAAGAAAGAATTTGAAAAGTTTTCTTCAGAATATACTGATTTTAAATTTATAGAAAGTTCTGATAGTGATATACAAGAATATTTAAAAAGAATATGTGATTCAGTTAAAGAAAAAGGTATTTCATTAAATGATTTTCAAGTTTTAGCGCCAATGTATAAAGGTATAAATGGAATAGATAATTTAAATAATTTAATGGCTAATATATTTAATCCTAATCAGGATGTATTTCAAATAGGAGATAAATACTATAGGGTAAATGATAAAGTCATACAACTTGTTAATGATATTGACAATAACATTTATAATGGAGATATTGGATATATTCAAAGTATGGAATATGTTGATAAGAAATTAGTAGTAGAAATAAATTATAGTGGTAATGTTGTTGAATATAAAAGTGGAGAATTTGATAAATTCAATTTAGCTTATGCAGTATCAATTCATAAATCACAAGGTAGTGAATATGATAACGTAGTAGTGGTTCTTGCTAAAAGTTTTAATAGAATGTTTTATAACAAATTAATTTATACTGCTGTTACTAGAGCAAAATCATCATTAGTAATTTTAGGAAGCCTTGATTCATTTAATATGTCTGTTAAAACATTATATGGTGATAACAGAAATACTTATTTAAAAGGAGTATAAAAATAATAAAACTAAAGATAATAATATTAAGGAGAGTGATATTATTAAAACTTTAGAAAAGATGATTTCTTTTGCAGGAGGTATAGGTATTGGAATAATATATCAAAAATATAAAAAAGATATTGCTAATTATATGAAAAGAATAACAAATAATATGTAAAATAGTTTTTTAAAAACTATTTTTTTAATATAATTATTATGAATTATATTATTGATTTCTTATTATATAAATGATAAAATAGTTTTGTAGTATAAAGTTAATAAGGAGATATGCATATGGATGAGGAGAAACTAAATAAAAGAGATGCAAGAAGAGTAAATCCAGGACGTGTAAATGATTTAGTAAAGACTAGTAATAAAATCTTAAACATTTTGTATATTTTGTTTATTATTCTTTTAATATACGTTGTAGGGCTAATTTTTAAACAATGGAAAATATTATCATTTTTTGGAAAAATATTATCTATAATATCCCCATTATTTATTGGATGGTTTATAGCATGGCTATTAAATCCTATGGTACAAAAATTGATGAACAGGGGAATGAAAAGAATTACAAGTGTAATCATTGTTTATTTAATAATGGTTGCAGTTATAACTTTGGTATTGGTATTTACAATATCATCTTTAGGAACTCAAATATCTGATATAGTATCAGCTGTACCTAAAATAGTTAGTGATGTTAAAGAATGGATTGATAATATATTTATTAAATTATCAAATTTAAGTTTACAAAACTTAGATAGTATTAAAGCATCATTCTTATCAAGAATAGATTTATGGGGTACTGATATCCAGACTAGTTTACCAACAACTGTTATGAATGTTATGAGTTCATTAATAAGTGGAATTGGTACTATCGCATTAAGTTTAATTTTAGGATTCTATATATTATTTGATTTTGATAAATTTAGTGATGGATTTATTGAATTATTACCTAAGAATTTTAGAAGTGAAACTAAGAGATTAATGGGTCTATTAAATGATTCTTTATATTCATTTATTAGTGGTACATTATGGTTATCTATATTACTATTTATAGTATCTGTTATTGGTTTTTCAATAATAGGATTAAATGCTCCAGTATTAGTTGCATTTGTGTGTGTAGTAACTAACTTAATACCATATATCGGACCTTATTTAGGAGCTGCAGTTGCAGGAGCAATTGGTTTTTCTCAGGGATCATTAATTGGTATATTAACATTAGTATTTATATTAGTTGTTCAAACAATTGAAGGAAATGTTTTACAGCCTCTTGTTATGAGCAAGAAAATGAATTTAAGTCCAATTACAATTATTATTTCATTACTTGTATTTGAATATATGTTTGGTGTAATTGGAATGGTAATCGCAACACCTGTAGTTGCACTAATTAAAATAATTTATAACTTCCTTGATGAGAAATATAATTTCTTTGGTTATAAAGATAAGAATGAATATTAAAAGGGTAGTAGGTGATAGTATGAAAAAAGTAATAGTGACAGAAACGGATAGGTACATAATATTTGTGGATATAGTGTTGTACCTAGTAATTGCTTTAATGGGATTTGTAATTCTTTCTATTAAAGATATAGATGGTGCTTATACGTTAAAATATTTATATGTAGCATTTTATGTAGTTGCATTTTTTGCAGTAGCTGCATATTTCATTAATAGAAGAAAAGGAGATTATGAATTTTTATTCTTTGGTCTAATTAATGTAGTGGTTGGATCATTTGCATTGGTTAATTCAAATTTCTATTGTAATTACTTTATATTAGGATGTTCAATTTTAATATATTCTATAGCAAACACTATTAATAGAGGTTTTTATTCAAAAAGATTAGAGGATAGTAGTAATCCATTTGTAGTTGCTAAATTTTCAACCACATTATTGTTATCATTATTAGGATTATTTGTAGCTATTAAATTCTATTTTACAGAGACAATATTTAATGAAGTATTAGGATATTACTTTATATCATTTGGTTTATTAAGTTTAATAGAGCCTTTGTTAGTAATTCTTATTAACAATAATAATACTATTAACAATTATTTAATTAATAGTGAAGAAGTTCTTACAACAAATATAAAAGAAGAAAAAGAAGTTAAAGAAGAGCCTAAGAAAACTGCTCCAAAAAAGAAAATTAAACCTGTTAAAAAGGTTAAAGTAACTAGTAAGAAAAAAAATAAGTAACATTATAATGTTACTTTTTTAATGCATTTTTATTTAAAAAATTCATATAAATTAATGAGGTGAAATTATGGATATTATTAAAGTATCTAGTAAAAGTATTTCTCAAAAGGTAGCTGGGAGCATAGCTAATTCTTTTAGAGAAGGAAATAGAAGTGTTGAAATACAAACTGTAGGAGCAGGGGCAGTTAATCAAGCTATTAAAGCTATATCAATTGCTAGAGGCTTTGTAGCGCCTCTTGGATTAAATTTAGTGTGTACTCCAGCATTTTATGATGTTATTATTGATGATAAAGAGAAAACTGCAATTAAACTTATAGTAGAAGCTAAATAGCTTCTTTTTAAGTCTTAAAATACTTGTATTTTTTGTAAATAAATTTTATACTAATATTAGAAATTTGTTTTATTAAAGAAGGAGTTTTATATGGTTAGAGATGAAAAAATCTGGGTAGCTAACAATGATAAAGGTGAACCTTTGTATATTATACCTAAAATGGCTAACAGACATGGCTTAGTAGCTGGAGCAACTGGTACAGGTAAAACAGTTACATTAAAGGTTTTAGCTGAGACATTTAGTGATATGGGTGTTCCTGTATTTATGGCTGATGTTAAAGGTGATATTGCTGGTATTATGAATCCAGGTGATGATACTGAAAACATGAGAGAAAGAATAGAAAGATTTGGTTTAGCAGAGCATAATTTTACTTATAAAGGATGTCCTGTAAATTTCTGGGATATTTATGGTAAGAATGGTATTCAAGTAAGAACAACAATTTCCGAAATGGGTCCACTATTATTATCAAGAATCTTAGGACTTAATGATTTACAAACTGATATATTAAATGTTGTATTTAAAATAGCAGATGACAATAATTTATTACTTATTGATACAAAAGATTTAAAATCAATCTTAGCATATGTTGATAAGAATTCTAAAGAATATGAAGAAGAATATGGAAAAATTAGTAGTGCTTCTATAGGAGTAATAGTTCGTGCTTTAGTTTCACTAGAAAAAGAGGGTGGAGATGTATTCTTTGGGGAACCAGCTTTAAATATTTGTGATTGGTTAACTCAAGATAATGGAAAAGGAGTTATTAATGTTTTAGATAGTTCTACATTAATCAATAATGGAAAATTATATTCTACATTCTTATTATGGATGATGTCTGAATTATTTGAAACATTACCAGAAGTTGGTGATTTAAGTAAACCAAAGATGGTATTCTTCTTTGATGAAGCTCACTTATTATTTGATGATGCTCCAAAAGTATTATTAGACAAAATAGAACAAATGGTTAAATTAATTCGTTCTAAAGGAGTAGGCGTATATTTCTGTACTCAAAATCCTAAAGATATTCCAAATGGAGTATTATCTCAATTAGGTAATAAGATTGAACATGGATTAAGAGCATATACTCCATTAGAACAAAAAGCTGTTAAAGCTGCTGCTGAATCATTTAGATCAAATCCTGATTTTAATACTTATGAAACAATATTATCATTAGGTACAGGTGAAGCAGTTGTATCATTCTTAGGAGAAGATGGTATTCCAGGAATAGCGCAAAAAGCTTATATATTACCACCTGCATGTAACTTTAATACAATAAGTGATAGTGAAAGAGATAATAAAATTAAAGAAAGCTTATTATATAGCAAATATGCTAAAGCAGTAGATAATGATACAGCATTTGAATTCTTACAAAGAAAAGGCCTTGAAGATGCTAAAGCTGCAGAAGAAGCTGCACAAAAAGCAATAGAGGAAAAAGAAGCTGCTAAAGAAGCCGAAAAGAAAGCCAAAGAAGATGCTAAGGCAGCTAAACAAGCAACTAGTGCTAGAAATAGAGCAATTAAAACAATTGGCAACTCAGTTGTAGGAACTGTTGGTAGAGAAGTTGGAAAGAATGTTGGTAAAAAGTTTGGTAGCTTTGGTAAAACTCTAGGAGGCAATGTAGGAGCTAGCCTTGGAAGAGGATTACTTAGTACATTATTTAAAAAATAATTAATAGCCATTAAAAATCTTAGGAAAAACCTAAGATTTTTTTGATGATTTTATGCAAAAAATATTGATAAGATTGTCTAAAAATGTTATTATTTATAATAGGAGTGTAGTGTGTAATGATTAAGAGATTTTTAAAAATTTTAAGTGTATTTATGCTACTAAGCATTATATTTATAAATGAAACAAATGCTGATACATATGCGGATGTAATAAAAGAAACAGCTTCAGCTTATTTTAATAAAGGAACAAATATTCAATATGATAGTTATAGAAAAGAATTATTTGAGCCAGAGGCTGCAACATTGGATTCATTTAAATATTTAACAGATTCTATATTTATAAAGAATGTTTATGATAATGCTTTGGGTATTTCATTACCTCAAGATGGCTTTGTTTCTTTAGGAAAATATTATTCAGACTACAGTGAGTTAGATGAACATCCTAATTTAGAAGAATATAAAAAAGTTGTAATAGGATATCGAGAGAATGATAGTGGGTTTAATAATGAATTTACTAATTTATTTCCCGATAATGTAATAGATAATAGTACCGATGCATATACTAATTTTAAGTCATTCTTATTAAAAAGAAATGATGTTGTTAATACTGATATAACTGATTTTGCAGTAGGAGATATTATAACTATGACATTTGATGATGGAAATCATCAATATGAATATGGTCATTCAGTTATGGTATATGATATTAAAAAAGATGGAGACGAAATAATTGATCTTTTATTTATGGAAGCACTAGGATATGATATTGCAAATGATGGAGATAGTTTAGAATCAGATGCTTTATTCTCACATTTAGTATATGGTGATCAAAATGGAGACTTTGCAACAGCTCACGGCGAAGATTTCTTGCAAGGGGCTGTTGTTGTAAGAAGTCTTGCATATTTGATTGAAGCAATTAAATATGAAATGCAAAATATTCCAGTTACTTCATTTACTGTTTTGAGACCTTTAGGTTTTGATAGTGATACTGAAAAAAGTGCAACTAATACATATAATTATCCATATACATTTAATGCTCAACATAATGATAATGGTAAATATAGTTGGGAAGGTACAATAGGATATAATACAAATCAAAACACTATACCTAATAAAGCATTATTTAGAACTAATAATAAAGGATTAGAAATCACTAAATCAAGTAGTAGTCATTATTCTTATGTTTATCCAGGGGAGACAATTGAATATACTATTAAACTAACAAATTATTCTAATTCAAATATATCAGATTTAATAATTATGGAGGCATTAGGATCTAATGTGACTTATAATTCTGCTCCCGGAGCAATTCAAAGTACTAATAATGTTATTTGGAGTAATATTACTGTTAATGCAGGTTCAACAGTAACATTTACATATAAAGTTAATGTAAAAGATTCTGCAACTGGAAATGTTGTTGCTTCTGGTAAGGTTTATGATAGTGAAGACAAATTTGTAAATACTACTACAATTACTAATGAAATAGTGGATAGTTATGTTCATACTAATGCTCAAAAACTAGTAGCAGCTATAACACATTCAAATAGTAATTATACTGATTTAAAAGATAGTGTTGGATTTAATTATGTTAATGATTTGTATGCAACAACATTAGCTGGAACAGATGCATTATTAGATGAAACACAATTAATAAAATATTTTAATTATGCAAGTGCTTCACTTCCATTTGTTTCAACAAAGAAACTATATAATTATAGAACAAATTATAGAACTTCTTGGGCAGTGTCATTATCTAGTTCAAATTTAATAGCGCCTTGGGCAGATAACTTATTTACTGGTGATTTGATTTGGATAGTAGAACAAGATCATCCTAATGTGTATTGTGAACCTGGAAATTGTGAACCAGGAAATGAAAAATACTATATCTATGCTGTTGTTGATATTGACAGTGTAGATGGAGAAGATAAAAAGACTCCTATATTGGTAAATAATGTTAATGATGGCTTCCATGTTGTAACTGCTACTGGTGAATATTTATGTAATCCTGATAGTAGTTGTAATATTAGTGAAATAGATTTGCAAGATGTAGTTAGCAATAAGACTAATGAATGGATAAAAATAAATGATAATACAATTTATAGACTAATAGTGGATTTACCATCAAATTATGCATATGCAATATTTAGCCCAGAAAAAATGAGACCAAGTGTTATATTTGATAGACAGTATGCTACTGTAGATACTACAAATAATATGCTTAGAAATATATCAGTTAATACAAAGATTCAAAGAATATTTGATAGTACTATGAACAATGAATCATTAAAAGTTTATTCTAGTGATGATGCATTATTATATAGCTTAGCAAGTCCAAATATTACATTGTTACTTGCTACTGGTCAATATGTAGAGTTTGAAAATGCTGATGGTGATACTGAAAGATATAAAATATCTGTTAGAGGAGACACAAGCGGTGATGGACGTTTGACATTTATAGATTATGTAAATATATATAATCATATTAAAAAAGTGATGCATCCTGAACTTGAAAATAAAAAATTGTTAGAAAATGAATTCTTATACGCTGCGGAGATGACAAGTGACGAAACAATAAATATAAATTTTGCTGATTATGTTGCAGTTTATAATAGAATTAAAGAATTAAATGGGGTGGAATAATTATGAAAAAAATGATTAAACAATTAATAGTATTTATAGCTCTATTGGTGTTTCCAATAACTATATTTGCCACGGGAGGAATTACAGTTTCACCTCCATCACTTACAATAGAAGCTGGTAGTACTAAAACATTTACAATTACTGCTACTAATACAGTAGGTGTTGTAACTTTATCTTCAAGCAATCCAAGTGTTGCTACTATAAGTGCATCTGAATGGGAAACTGGTGCTGTAGGAGAAGGAGAAACAAAAACTGGAACTATAACAGTAACAGGTGTTGATGTAGGAACTGCAACAATAACACTTCGTATTAATGCAGCGACATTTGATGGAGAAGATTTAGAAGGACAAACAAAAACAGTAAATGTAACTGTTAAACGTGCTTCAAATAATAACAATTTATCAAGTATTAAAATAGATGGAACAACAATTAGTGGATTTAGTCCATCAGTAACTAATTATACTGTAACTACTGATTCTGCATCTGTTAATCTTACTGCTACTACAGAAGATAATAATGCAACAGTTAGTGGAACTGGATCAAAAACACTAAACTATGGAGATAATTCATATGAATTAACTGTAAAAGCTGAAAATGGTGCAGAAAAGAAATATACCATTAATATTAGAAGAAATGATAATAGAGATACTAATAATTATTTAAAGAGTTTAAGTGTAAAAGAATATAATATTAAATTTAATAAAGATACATTATCATATACATTGGAGGTTGAAGGTTTTGTAGAAAAAGCTATTATAACTGCAGAAGCAGAGAGTACTAAAGCAAATGTAGTTGGTGATGGAGAAAAAACATTAAAATATGGCAGTAATAAGTTTGAAATTAAGGTAACTGCTGAAAATGAATCAGTTAAGACTTATACAATAACAATTACAAGAAAAGACAATAGAGATACTAATAATAATTTAAAAAGTTTAACTATCAAAGAAGCATATTTAAAATTTGATAAAGATACTACAAATTATAATGTTGAAGTATCAAATGAAATAGAAAAAATAACTATAACTGCTGAAGCAGAAAGTACTAAAGCAACTGTAACTGGTGCAGGTGAGCAAACTTTAAAAGTTGGAAGTAATGTTATTGAAATTAAAGTAACTGCTGAAAATGAAACAATTAAGACATATAAATTAATTGTTACTAGAAAAGAAGAAGAAAAAGATGTAGGGGCTTTAATTAATTCATTAAGTATTAAAGGTATTAATTTAGATTTTGATCCTAATATATATTATTATATTGTTAAAATTACTGATCAAGAAAAATTAGAATTTAATTATGATTTGCCTGAAGGTGTAACTATTGAAATAACAGGTAATGAAAATTTAAAAGAAGATTCTGTAATTACATTAAAACTAAAAAGTGCAGATGGAGAAAAACAATATACATTTAATGTTAGAAAAGGTGAAAAGGAAGAGGAAACTGTAACTACTATAGGTGCAACTACTAGTGATAAAGATAAGACATCATGGATAAAAAAGAATTGGAAATGGCTTATTTGGGTTGTACTTGCTGTTGTTCTTGCAATCGTTGGATACATTGCTCAAAAGAAGAAAAAGGATGCATCAGAAGTACCTCCAGTAGAGGAAGCACCAGCTGCATCAGTTACTACTCCTGTAGAATCAATTGATACACCGTCTCAACCTGTAGTTGAAACTCCAGTTGCTACGGAAGCTCCTGAAGTTATAACAATTGAAGAACCAGTGGCTCAAGAAACTCCTCAAAATGATAACGTTGAAACTTTGAGGTTCTAATAAAAATATAGACTCATTTAAAGATTTATTGTATAATTATTATGCAGTAAATCTTTTTTAATTTGAGAGGAATATTATGGAAGAAACTTTAAGGAATTTAAGGGCAGTTCATAGTAGTAGTTTGATAATGATATTATCAGAAAATCATATAAGAATATATGATGAAGATGTAAGAGTATTAGAATATATTAGTAATTTAATATCAAAAAATAATATACTTATATGCAACAATAAATATATTAGTAATATAGAAGATTTGCTAAAAAAGAAAAAAATTAATTATGTTATTTTAGACAAAAGTTTAGATTATAAAATATATAACTATTATTATACATATAATAATAATTATAATAAGTATATAAATCTAAGTAAAAAATATAATTATTTAAGGAAGATAATAATATATATCTATAATTTTTTATTTAATATACCTTCAAATAGATATAGGTGATATGTAAATAGATTTTAAAACTATGGAAATGATTATTCAAATAGTGTATAATTAATTAATAGATAGGAAGTGAAATATGATATATACAACTTTATTAAAAATTTTATCAGACATATTAGATATTGCTATCGTATGGTTTTTGTTTTATCAATTACTAAAATATTCTAGAAATAATTTTAAATTAACTTTAATATTTAAGGGTGTAATTATAATAGTAGTTCTTAAATTTTTAAGTGAATTATTAAATCTATATACAATTGGAATGATTTTAGAGTATTGTGTTTCTTATGGACCATTAGCTCTTATTATAATTTTCCAACCAGAGATTAGAAATGCTCTAGAAAGTATTGGTAGAAGTCAACTATTAGGTAGACATAAAACTTTAACAGTTGATGAACGTGAAAAGATGGTTTATGAAATAGTTAATGCATTAGATTATTTAAAGAAAAATAGAATAGGTGCATTAATTGTTATTGAAAGAGATTATAGTTTAGCTGAATATATTGAACCCGCTACTAAGTTATATGCTGATATTACTAGTGAGCTTCTAATATCAATATTCTGGAAGAATAATCCGCTTCATGATGGTGGAGTAATATTACAAGGAAATAAGATAACTTGTGCAGGTAGTGTATTCCCTACAAGTACTAATCAAAATATATCTAAAAGATTAGGTACTCGTCATAGAGCAGCTTTAGGAATTAGTGAAGTATCAGATTGTATATCTATAATAGTAAGTGAAGAAACTGGAAGAATATCTATAGCTATGCAAAGTGAACTTAATTATAATTTAACATTAGATGATGTAAGAATAATGTTATTAGATGCTTTACAACCTAAAAAAGAGACATTCTATGAGGCTGATGTAAAGGAAAGTGAAGGTGAAGAAGATGAAAAAGATATTTAAGGCTATATTCAAATTCTTTGCTGCAATATTTAAATGGTTATATAAGATAGTAGATAAGTTTATAATAACGCCACTTTCTAAGATTGCTTATTTTATAAGTGATAAATTAAGTAATAAGAATGGTGCATTAGATAAATTCTTTAATAAACCAAACACGTTAATATATGTATCATTAGTTTGTGCATTTGCTTTGTTTTTAGCAGTTGATAGAAAAGTATTAAATATGGTTGAAACAGAAGCAATTGTATTATCTAATCAACCAATAGTTGCTGAATATAATGAAGAAGCTTTTGTTGTTGAAGGAATACCTGAAGGTGCTGATATAGTACTTATGGGTAGAAAAAGTGATTTGTATTTAGCAGAGCAGTTAGGTGATCATAAACTTACACTTGATTTAACTGATTATTCTGCTGGAACTCATAAAATAAATATTAAATATAATAATCCAATTAAAACATTAGATTATAAAGTTGATCCATCTAGAGTAACATTAGTTATTTATCCTAAGATTAGTGAATCTAAGACTTTAACAACAGATATTTTAAATACTGATAAGTTAAATAATACACTTGTTATTAGTTCAGTAAAACTTGATAAAGATGAAATAATTATTAAATCATATAAAGAAAAATTAGAAACTGTTGCTAGTGTAAAAGCATTAGTTGATGTAAATGCATTAAATGCTACAAGTGCTGGAACTTATACATTAGAGAATGTTAAATTAATAGCATATGATGAAAAAGGTACTGAAATTAAAGATATAGAGATTATTCCAGAAACTGTAACAGCTACAGTAGTTGTATCTTCTCCAAGTAAAGTAGTACCAGTAATAGTAGTTCCTATTGGAGATGTTGCTAGTGGAAGTGCTATTGGATCTATTACATCTAATGTAAGTACAGTAACACTTTACGGTGATGAGGATGCATTAAAAGCTATAGAAAACATTAAAGTTAATATTAATGTAAGTGGTTTAAGTAAAGATAAGTCATTCCAAGAAACTATAGTTAAACCAAATGGTGTACGTTCTATGTCAGACACTGCAATTACTATTAAAGTAACTATGGAAGGTGAAACATCTAAAGAATTCAAAGATATACCATTAGAATTTGAAAACTTAGATACAACTAAATATAGAGCACTTGCTAAGAGTGAGGCAGATACAAAAGTTAATGTAGTAGTAAAAGGTGTTAGTTCATTATTAAATAAATTAACTGCTGAAGATATTAAAGCATACGTTGATTTGTCTGATTTAGAAGCTGGAACTTATGAAGTACCAGTAATAGTAACTGGTAATGATTTGAAACTAAAATATTCTTCTAGAACTATTAAGATAGAAGTAGTAATTAGTAAAAAATAATTAAATAGCTATTGAAAAATCAATAGCTTTTTTAATTTATGTGTTATAATATGTAAAAAATTTAAATTAAAAAAAGTGTTTTATATATTTATTTTGTATATATATTATTAGGAGGAAAAATGGCATCAATAAATTCAGAACTAATCGCAGAAATTAAAGCAAAAAACAAATTAGAAGATGTTCTTAGATCATATGGTGTAGATTTAGATAGTAGAAATAAAGCTTTATGCCCATTCCATACTGAGAAAACTCCTTCTTTTAGTGTGCATCCTGAAAAGCAAATATGGACTTGTTTTGGTAAATGTGATATGACTGGTGATGTATTTACTTTTATTGAGAAAAAAGAAGGTATATCGAGAATAGAAGCTATTAGATTACTGGCGGAAAGATCTGGAATAATTATTGACGGTAAATCTAAGCCTAAAGAAACTAAATATAAAAAATATTATGAGATAAATGATATAGTTAATAAATATTTTAAAAATAATTTATTATCCGCAACAGGTAAAGTTGCGATGAAATATTTAAGTGATAGAAAGTTAGATAAAGAATTAATACAAGAATTTAATATAGGACTTTCTACAAGTAATAAATTAAATACAATGCTTTTAAAAAAGTATGAATTAAATGATTTATTAGATATAGGTATAGTAAGAGAAATAAATGGAAAAATATATGATACTTTTCAAAATAGAATAATATTTCCAATAATAGATGAAGATAATAATGTAATAGCATTTTCTGGTAGAAAATATTTATCTGATGATATTAAAGATGATACTATTGCAAAATATTCTAACTCTAAAGAAAGTAATATATTTAAGAAAAGTAATGTATTTTATAATATAAATAATGCACTTACTCATATTAGATTATCTCATCAAATAATTATTACTGAAGGATTTATGGATACTATTAGAATGTCTAGTGTAGGATATAAAAATGTAGTAGCTTTAATGGGAACTGCATTTACTCAAGAACATTTAGATAGAATATTAAAATGGAAATGTGAAGTTATTCTTAACTTAGATCAAGATGAAGCTGGTGTTAATAATACTCTTAAAATAGGAGATATACTTCAAAAACATAATATAGAACCAACTGTTATAGTGTTTGATGATTATAAAGATAGTGATGAATTTATTGTTAATAAGGGTAAAGATGCTTTTGATACAGTGTTTAATAATAGAATTTCTTTTATAGATTTTAAATTAAAATATATGAAATCTAAAAAGAATATGAAAGATTCTGTAGAAATAAGTAAATATATTAATGAAGCAATTGATTCATTAAATCAAATACAAGATGATATATTAAGAGAATTAAAAATAAAAGAAATATCTAAAGAATTTGATATAGATGAATCTATTATAAGAAGTAAAATAGTTAAGAGTGTTAATAAGAAAAATCAAGTAGAAGAAAAGACTGAAATTAAAAAGAAAAAATATAATAAATATGATATTAGTGAAATAAGAATTTTATACTTGATGCTTAATTATGATGATGTTATACTATATTTCGAAAATTCTTTGGGTTATTTACTTCATGATAATATGTCTAATTTGGCATATAAGATAATCGAGTATAGAAATGAACATGGTAAGATGGATTATTTTGATTTCTTAGATTATGTAGTTGAAGATGAAGAAATTAATAATACAATAAATGAAGTAATGAATTATCATAATGATAAAGAGTATACTTTAGAAGAATTAGATAGTTATATAAATACTATAAAAGAATACTCTGTAAAGAAAAGAATAAGTGTTTTAAAGCAACAAATGAAAGAAACTTTAGATATTAATAAAAAAATAGAAATAGCAAAGAAAATAGAAAATATAAATAAGGAAGTGTTAAAATGGTAAACAATATTAAAAGTTTTGATGAAAGATTAAAAGAATTAGTAGAAGAAGGAAAAGCTCAAGGATATTTAACTTATGAACAAATAGCTAAGAAAACAATTGATTTAGATTTAGATGCTAATGCTCTTGATGAATTATATAATGTTCTTACTGAAAATAATATTGAAGTTAGATCAGAAGATGATGAGACTGATGGAGAAATAACTCTTACAGATGATATTATTATTGATGATGTACCTGATGAAAGTAAGGATATGTCAGTTAATGATAATGTAAGAATGTATTTAAAAGAAATTGGTAAAATTAGTTTGTTATCAATGGAAGAAGAACAAGAATTATCAAAACGTGTAGCAGCAGGAGATGAAAAAGCTAAAAACATTTTAGCGGAATCTAACCTTAGACTTGTTGTTTCTATTGCTAAAAGATATGTAGGACGTGGTTTATTATTCTTAGATTTAATTCAAGAAGGTAATATAGGTCTTATGAAAGCAGTAGAAAAGTTTGATTATGATAAAGGATATAAATTTTCAACATATGCAACATGGTGGATAAGACAAGCAATTACTCGTGCT
>JAEEGL011320074.1_pt1 | contig 17556 bp, 21 predicted proteins | sample 9134231 | NCBI WGS metagenome assembly JAEEGL01 (sample SAMN16246548, study PRJNA631951) | gut metagenome | biome: gut microbiome; feature: rumen; material: fiber-attached | host: Bos | place: Iran: Karaj | collected 2018-10 | reverse complement strand
TCGAAGCCGAGGAAATTCATGACATACAGGTTTACGTTCTTGTTGAAACGATGGCCGCCCTTTTACGGTCCGATCTCACTGTTGAACTGGACGCGGAAACCGCGGTTCACACGAACTGCACCTGCATCGTCCACCCACGGTACGCGGAACTCGATGACGCGCTCCGGCTCGACCATGCGCTCGAGAAGGCCGGCCTTCTCGTATTCGGGATGACGGGAAACGATGACTTCCAGGGATTTCAGAACTTCTTCAACGGTCTGAAGGAATTCCGGCTCGTTCTTGTCGCGGCGTTCGACGTCCGCGAGGACACGTTCGATATAGCTGTTCATAGCTCCTCCGAAATTGTATTATTTTGGGAAAGGTCCCAACAGATTTATGATACCACTTTGCGGATAAAAGTCAACCGACAGACGCGCCGTTTTATCCGCAAATACAGAATATATTTTCATCCGCTCCGTCTCATCCCGAACAGAAAAAAGGCCTCCCTTTTGTCGGGAGGCCGCGAAGGAACTTACCGCGCCGTGCGGATCAGGATCACCGGCGTACCCTCCCTGATCGGCTCGGAAAGCGTCGGATTGCACGCCTTCACGCGCGCGGTCGGCACGCCGAACCGCTTTCCGATCGAGAACAGCGTTTCGTCCGGGTCCGCAAACCATACGAGCATGTTGGAATCCGTTTCGGGAGGCGTTCCCGGTCCGAGCTCCGCCACGCACGAAAAGTCGATCCCCCTGTACCATTCCGCATCGACCGAAACGGTCACGGAGAGCGCAACGCTGCGCCCGCTCCCCGACACCTGCGCGTCGTACGCCCTGACCCGCGGGATCAGAAGCGTTCCCTTCGCCTCCGTGTCGAACAGCATCGGCAGCTCGTGCGTGAAGCTCTGCTTCATGCCGTCGTCGTCGCGGTAAACGACCGTTACGGCAAGCACGCCCTCGATCACGCCCTTTCCGTTTTCGACGGCGGCGCGCGTCACCGCGGGCCGAAGCGCGGCGTACAGCGGCAGATACGCGTCCTTCATATGCGGCGGCACCGGCACGGTCTCGCCGAGCTGCACCGTCTGGCTCCACGCCGCTTCGTAGTTCAGCGCGTTTTCGCGCGCCGCGCTGCACGAAAAGCTCCCCGCCGTATCGTACGCGTCGGTCAGGATCCGCTGCGTGTCCGAACTGCTCCCGTACACGCCGATCGAAAGCGCCGCGTCGACCGAAGCGGATCCCTCCTCCTCGACCGTAACGGACAGCGAGGTAAGCGACGCCGCGGCAAACGCATTCTCTCCGGGTTCACAGCCGATCACGTCGGAAAACGGCACCGAATACCGCTCCGCGCGAACGCCGCCGTCCGAACCGCCGAACAGCACGCAGAGCTTCAGCTCGCCCTGCGGGATCATGCCGTCCGTGCCCTTGACCAGTCCGTTGATCAGCGGCGTTCCGCTTGCGCCGATCACCGTCATGCCGCGCGGGGCGTCGATCGTCTCGCTCAGCCGAAGGCTGTGCGCGCCGAGCAGCGTGCGCCGTCTGAGCGTCACGCCCGCCGTTCGGATCTCCGTTTCCGGCGCGTCTTCCAGCCCCGTGATGCAGGGGATCTGCTCCGTGCGGAACACGACCGTGCGCAGCTGCACCGTCGCCTGCATCCGCAGTCCTCCGTCCTCCCGCCGGAGGCTGCACGCAGGGATCTCCGGGTTCACGCGCGCGGTCATCTCGGGGGTCACGCCGTCCATGCGGATCGTGTGCGTAAAATCCGCCGACGCCTCGAACGCGTACGGCATCCGTTCCGCCGACTCGACCGTCGGGCGGATCGTCATCACACCGGTCACGACGACCGCGCCTTCACGGCAGGCGATCTCCCTGACCGTCGCCTCGCACTCGGCGGACAGCACCCGTTCCAGCGTCTTTCCCTGCGGCAGCGGGATCGCGCTCTCCATCTGCGCTTCGGCGACCGTTTCGCCGAACAGCCGTTCCGTCAAAAGCGTTGTTTTCCGTATTTCCATATCGAACACTCCTTTTCGGTCTTCTCGGCAAAGAATATGCGCGCACATGCCGAAACTTGCGCTTTTGCTTGCGTTTTTCCCGCGCGCGGGGTATAATGATATGCGAGAAAGTTTGCGGGAGGCAAGACCGATGGCGGCAAAACTGCGCTATACGCTGATGCTGCGCGTGTACGGCGAGGAGAAGATCTTCGGACCCGGCATTGCGGAGCTTCTGGAACGCGTCGACCGGACGCATTCGCTCCGGAAGGCGACGATCGAAATGGGCATGGCGTACTCCAAGGCGTGGCGGATCGTCAAGACCGCCGAGAACGCGCTCGGCTTTCCGCTGCTCGAATCGTCCGTCGGCGGAAAAGGCGGCGGCAAAGCGCTGCTGACGGACCGCGGCAGACGGTTCCTCGTCGCGTACCGGAAGTTCGAATCGGTCGTGCACGCGTACGCGGACGAGATCTTTGAGGACATATTCGGGGAGGATTCGGAATGAAGTTTTATAAGGTGCACGGACTCGGAAACGACTTCGTGCTGTTCGACGGGCGCTTTGAGCCCGACGTCGACTGGAACGCGCTGACCGTGCGCGTGTGCGACCGGCACACCGGCGTCGGCGCGGACGGCACACTGATCCTGCTGAACTCCGACGCTGCGGACGTGCGGATGCGCATCATCAACGCGGACGGCAGCGAGGCCGAGATGTGCGGCAACGGCATCCGCGCGTTTTCACGCTACGCGTTCGAGAACGGCGTCGTGCACGGCACGGAATTCACCGTCGAGACCGGCGCGGGCGTCATGAAGCCGCGCGTCATCCTGAAGAACGGCCGCGTGGACGGCGTGCGCGTCGATATGGGCGAGCCGCTGCTCGACGCAAAGGACGTCCCCGTCGCGGTCGAAGGCCGCGCGATGGAATTTCCGCTGACCGCGAACGGCCGCACGTTCACCTGCTCGTCGCTGCGCGTCGGCGTGCCGCATACGATCGTGTTCGTCGATCCGCTCGACGAAGCCGACGTGCCGGTCTACGGTCCGCTCATCGAGCGCGATCCGCTGTTCCCCGAGCGCACGAACGTCGATTTCGTGCAGGTGCTCTCCGACAAGCGCGTGAAGATGCGCACGTGGGAGCGCGGCTGCGGCTGTACGCTCGCCTGCGGCACGGGCGCGTGCTCCGCTGCGGTCGCCTGCGTGCTCGCCGGAAAGACCGGCCGCACCGTTTCCGTCGAGATCGCGCTCGGCGCGCTGCTCATCGAATGGTCGCCGCTCGACAACCACGTTTACATGACCGGCCCCGCGGAGATCGTCTTCGCCGGCGTCTGGAACAACTGAACCGCATACAAAATAACCGCCCCGAATCGGGGCGGTCTTTTTTCGTTTATCCGCGCAGCATGCGCATCAGAAGACACCAGGCGGCAAGCGATCCCGCCGCAAGACCGAGGATGAGACCGAGGATCGCGCGCGGCAGACCGCGCTTCTCACGATCCGTTACGCGCGCCGAGATCCCCAGGATCCCGAGACAGACCGCCGGCGGCGCAAGAAAGAACGTCGCGGCGGCTGCGGCGTACAGCAGCCGCAGATCGAGCCGGAAGTGCCGGCACAAAAGCGTCAGCGCGGCGAACGCGGCGGCAAGCAGTCCGAGCACGAGCGCCGCGGTGCTGCGCTTGCTCCGCGTTTTCAGACGCGGCGTTTCGGATTCAGGACGCGGCATGCTCCGTTTCCTTTCGCGCTTTGTTGCGCTTTCTGACCCACATCAGCACGTACCAGAGAATGATCAGCACCTGGAACACGGCGGCGACCATAAACAGCATCGCCACGTGTTTGGTCCCCGCGATCGCGAGGAACGAAACGAAAACGGCGCCGCACAGCGACCACACCAGCGCGGACACGGCGATCGCCTGATACAAAAGCCCGCCCCATTTATGGCTGAAAACCACGAGAAGAATCATGCTGACCGGCACGGCGTAGATGAACGCGAGCCAGCGCACATTGATATTCAGAAGATAACATACGAAGAATCCGATCGCGCCGACGAAGAACGCGAGCCCGATCGAGATCAGCGTGATGATCAGATGGCGCCCCTTCTGTTCGCGCTGGGAACGCACCAAAGGCCCCTCGCGCAAAAACGCGTCGAGCGGGATGTCGTACAGATCGGCAAGGCGGCACAGCACCAGAAGGTCCGGCATGCCGTCGCCGCGCTCCCACTTCGAGATCGATTTATCCGAATAATTCAGTTTTTCCGCAAGCTCCGCCTGGGTGAGCCCGGCGCGCTTCCGATAGGCCGCCAGCTTTTCCGCGAGTACGGAACGAATTCTGCTTTCTTCCATTTTTATCCCTCAAAACGCCCATATTTTGGGGATTCTACTCTCGGTAGAGCGGGGTTTTTGCGTCTCTACCGGACCGTTTCCGGGCGATAGACGCCGGAAGCCCCGAAATAGGGTGTCATTTCTTAAAGATGTGTTTATTATAATGGCAGAATCGATTTTGTGCAAGTCCGATTTCTGTCAAAGGGAGGTCTCAAATGCAAACAAATCGTGTCATCTCCGTTTTCGGCGATTCGATCCTCAAGGGCGTGCGGCTGCTTTCGGGCACGACGCGCTACGGAACGACCGACGATATCGGTCTCGAATCCATTGCAAAGCAGCACGACTGGACGCTTCAGAACTGCTCGCACTTCGGCTGCACGATCCGGAAGGGCGAACTGCTTTTGAACCGGCAGCTCGAGAAGGGCGACGCGCCGGACGCGGTGCTTTTAGAGTACGGCGGCAACGACGCCGACTTCCGCTGGGCGGAGATCGCCGAGCGCCCTTATGACGAGCATCAGCCGAACACGCCGCTGCCGCTCTTTATCGAAACGCTGCGCCGCATGATCGAAACGCTGCGCGCGCACCGCGTCAAGCCGGTGCTCACCACGCTGCCGCCGATCCTTTCGGAACGCTATCTTGACTGGATCACGCACGGCGGACTTTCAAAGGAACACATCCTCACCTGGCTCGGCGACGCGAACGCGATCTACCGGTATCAGGAAAAATACTCGCTCGCCGTCGAACGCCTCGCCCGCGAAACGGGCTGTCCGCTCGTCGACCTCCGCAGCGCGTTCCTGGAAAAGCGCTCGCTGCTGCCCTATCTCTGCGAGGACGGCATCCATCCGAGCGACGCGGGACAGCGGCTCATCCACGACGCGCTCTCCGCGGCGGCCGCGAACATCTGATTTCTTTCTCCTGTAATATGCGAAAACGGCACGGGTTTCTTCCGTGCCGTTTTTGCGTAATGATTTTGTGATCGTCAGTCCGCGTAATTGTTGAAGTAGTTCTGGACCAGAACGATCGGCGTGCCCTTGTCGCCGCTGCCGCTCGTCAAATCGCACAGCGAGCCGATCAGGTCGGTCAGCCGCCGCGGCGTCGTGCCCTGCGAGTCCATCTTCCCCTTCAGATCGCGTTCCTTTTCGCGGATGCGCGCGCGGATCGCGTCCTCGAGCTCTTTGCCGGAAAGCGCCTTGAACTCATTGTCCGCAAGGTATTTGAGCTTCAGTTCGTTCGGCAGCCCCACGAGCCCGTCGGTATATCCGGGCGAAACCACCGGGTCCGCCAGCTCCCAGATCTTGCCGACCGGATCCTTGAACGCGCCGTCGCCGTAGACCATCGCCTCGACGTGTACGCCCGTACGCGAGAGGATCTCGCGCTGGATCGCGTTTGCGACCTCGCGCGCGTTTTTCGGGAACAGCTTCACGACGTTTTCCGTCGCCTTGTTCGAGCCCAGAAGCCCGTATTCCGGCTGACAGCCGCTGCCGTTTCTCGGCGCGCTCATGACGTCGCAGAGCGTCAGCACCTTTTCCGCGCCCGCCTTTTCAAGCCGTCTTGCCGTGCGCGCGCGCTCATGGATGTTGCTGACGAGCACGCGGCCGGTATACGGCAAAACCGCGGTCGGATCGTTGCCGAGCAGGATCACGGCCTCCGCGCCCTCCTCCTCGATCAGCGAGCGATAGTACGCAAGGTAGTTCACGCCGGTGAACGGATGCTTCGGCTCGCCGAACCGCGCGACGAATTCCGCCTCGGTGAACGTATCCGTGTACGGATTCACGCCCGCGTCGAACAGCGCGTCCTCGTCGATCAGATGGTTGCCTTCCTCGTCCGCCGGATAGGAAAGCAGCACGACGACCTTCTTCGCCCGTCTCGCAATGCCGCGAAGGCAGATCGCGAACCGGTTGCGGCTCATGATCGGGAACACGACGGCGACCGTGTCGCCGAGTTTTTCCCGCACGTCCGCGGAGATATCGTCGACGGTGCAGTAGTTGCCGTCCGCACGCGCCACGACCGCTTCGGTCACCGCGATCACGTCGCGTTCCTTCAGCTGAAATCCATCCTTCTCCGCCGCCGCCAGAACCGAATCCGCAACGATCGTTACGATGTCGTCGCCCTCACGGATGATCGGCGCTTTGATGCCTCTTGAAATCGTACCGGCCATATCAAGGTCCTCCTTCCGGTCTGAAAAACAAGTATTACGTTACACGACGATGCGGCGCTTGTCAAGAGAAAACGTGTGCCGCAAATGAAAAAGAGCGCCGACGCGCTCGGTTCGATCCGTTCGGATCATTCCGCTCCGACCAGCGGAAGGAAGTTCGATTCGTCCGTTTCGGTCGCCGCGGCAAGTTCCGCGACCAGCACCTGACGTGCGGTCAGATACATCTTGCGCTCGCCCGCGGACAGCCCGCGTTCGCGATCGCGCCGCATCAGGCACTTGACCACGTCCGCAACGACCATGATGTCGCCGCCGCGCAGCTTGTCGAGATTGTCGCGATACCGCTGGTTCCAGTTGTCGCTCTCCGCCGAACACTCGTCGTTCTTCAGAAAACCGACGACGCGCGCGCAGGTCTGCTCGTCCGCAAGCGCCCGAAGCCCCACCTGCTCGGCATTTTTGACGGGCACCATCGCCGTCATGCGGCCGATCGTAAAGCGAAGCCGGTAATACGACGCCGTCTCACCGAGGATCGTTTGTTCTTCGATCGCCTCTACCACGCCGACGCCGTGCATCGGATAGCAGACGAGATCACCGATCTGAAACACCGGAACCCCTCCTTCCCTGATTCATCAGTTTTATTATAACGGAAAAAAAGGGCTCCTGTCAAATAAAAATTTATACAATATCATATGAAAATGGTTCTGTCAAGAAAAAATTTACAAAAAAAGCGGCGCTTCCGCGCCGCTTCGATCCGTCAATCCAGCGGGTCGTCCCGATAACTCAACAGGAATCTTGCGCTCTTCCGCTCGTACAGCCGCTCCGCCAGCGCGTCCGCAACGGGGATCAGGATGCGTTCGTGCTCGCACTGCACCGGCGCGACCGTATGCATCCGTCCGGTCAGACTGAAGTTCAGGCAGGCGCAGTGATGCCGGCAGCGGTCCGCGATCGCGCAGCCCTCGCAGTCCGGCTCCGGATCGAGCGACGCGCGGTAGATCGCGCGCTGCTTTTCCGTGTCGATCCCGTGTTCCACGTCGCCCATGCGATAGTCCGGAAGATCCAGGAACTGGTTGCACGGATAGATCGAGCCGTCCGGCGCGATCGACGGCTGCCGCATGCCGAGCCGGCATTCCATGCACGGACGGTCGTTCAGATACGCCGAGATCTTGGACAGGAAATTGAGATACAGCAGCGGCCGCGCATCGTCGAAATGCGCGTCGGAGAGATCCGCAATGCGTTCATACTGCGTCTTCAGCACCGCCATGGACGCGTCGTCCCATCCCGCGCCGACGCGATAGTCGATCGCCGTATTGATGCGGGAAAAGCCCCTCCGATACAGCCATTCGACCGATTCCGCCATGCGGTCGACGGTCGACGGCATGACCGTCTGCATCGCGACGGCGTTCGGCTGGTATCGGAGCAGCAGATCGACGACCGGTTCAAGCCGTTCCGCCGTCGGGCTCCCGTCGCGCGTGACGCGCTGTACGTCCTGCAAAAGCCCGTCGTGCGAGAGCGCGACGTCGATCCGGTGTTCGTCCGCAAACCGCAGAAACGCCTCGTCCAGCAGCGTGCCGTTGGTCGTCATTTTGAAGCGCAGGCCCGTGCCCGTCTTCTTCGCCTTTTCCGCCGCGTAACGGACGAGCGATTCGATCGTCGCGCGCTCCAGCAGCGGCTCGCCGCCGAACAGCGAAAAACCGTTCTTTTCGTGCCCGTACAAGAACGCGAGATCGACGGCCCGTTTTGCCGTCTCCTCCGTCATGCGGCGCTTTGCGTGCGTTTCGTAACAATAACGGCAGCTGAGATTACAGTCTGCCGTCAAATGCAAGGTGAAATTCATATGCGCTCCTTACGGTTCCGGGGTGTCTTCCGGCACGATGATCTTGCCCTGAAGCGCGGGCTCCCCGCGCGTAAACGCGTCGTCCGTTTCCTCGACCGTGGGTTCTCCCTCGAGCATCGGTTCCTCGGTCGGGAGTTCGTAGCCGACCTCGCCGTCCAGCACGAGCTCGTCGGTCGGCTGCGCTTCCGGCGCATTTTTGCCCGTATGCGTAAGCTCGCAGCCCGCCGTACCCGTCAGCGCGACCGCGGCGGCGGTCGTGAGGATCGCGCCCCGGATCAGTTTTCTCGGATAATTCGGACGGTAGTCCTGGACTTGTTTCTGTTTCATCCGGTCTCTCCTTATTCAAAATCGTCACCGATCATCACGTCGCCCGAAAGCGCCAGATCGTCCGGTTCTTCCGTCGGTTCCACGGGGACGATGCCCTCCGTGCGCAGCTCGGTGTCCGGCGGCATCGTTCCGATATAGCCGAGCTCCATCGGCTCCGGCGTCGGTTCAAGGATCTGCGGCACGCCGCCCGTTATCGGCTTCCACGAAGCCTTCTCCGCGCATCCGGTCGAAGCGCCGACGGCAAGCAGGGCCGCCGCCGCGAGCGCGGCGCCGCGCAGGACTTTTTTCGGGTATTTCGGCGCGTAGCCGGTCAGTTTCTGCTGTTTCACGGTTCGGTTCTCCTTTTCGGTTCTCAAAAGGAATACCGCGCAAACGCCCGAACGGTTGCAAAAAAGGGAAACGAATGATTCGTTTCCCTTTCGTTTTGATCAGTCCTCGCTCGTTTCGAGGCTCATGTCCATCAGACGCTTCAGCACGCGGTGATCGAACATCGAGCTCATCGGCGCGCGGTCGTGGATCGTCTTGACCGCCTGCGCGAACATCGGCGCCGCCGAGATCGTGCGCAGCTTGGTGCTCTCGTTCGCCCACGGGCACTCGAGCGTGTCGGTCGAGACGAGCCATTCGTAATCGCTCTCCTCGATGCGGTGGATCGCCTTCTGCGTCATGACGTTGTGCGAGAGCGCGCCGAATACGCGCTTTGCGCCGTTTTCCTTGAGCGCTCTTGCGATGTCGACGAGCGTGCCGCCCGTGATCGAGAAGTCGTCGACGACGAGGCAGTTCTTGTCCCTGACGTCGCCGATGATGTTCAGCACCTTCGCGTCGCTCTTATGATCGTAGCGCGTCTTGTCGCCGATCGCGACCGGCACCTGCAGCGCCGTTGCGAAGGAATGCACGCGCTTTGCGCTGCCCGCGTCCGGAGAAACGACGACGAGATCGTCGTTCACGATGCCCTGACGCTTGACGTATTCGATGAGCAGCGGACGGGCGGAAAGGTGGTCGACCGGCTTCTTGAAGAAGCCTACGACCTGATCCGCGTGCAGGTCCATGAACAGCACGCGGTCGACGCCGATCGCTTCGATGCAGTCGGCGCAAACGCGCGCGCGGATCGAAACGCGGGGCTCGTCCTTTTTGTCGCCCTTGGCATACGAGAAATACGGAATGATCGCGGTGACCGAGTTCGCGCTCGAACGCTTGAACGCATCGATCCAGAACAGCAGCTCGGTGAACTCGTCGTTCGGCTCGCGGCCGATCGGCTGCACGATATAAACGTCCTTGTCGCGGATCGACTCATTGATGCGGACGAAGATATTTCCCTCGTCGAACATGATCGTGGTCGCGTCGCCCATCTGTGCGCCGAGATAGTCGCACATCCTCTGCGCGAACGGCTTGCCCGTTCTGCCTGCGAAGATCTTGATGATTCCGGATCCCGTATACATTTGTTTCCCCATACCCCTTCTCAATCGTATTTGCCTATAGCAAGATAAGTATATCACACCCGTCCGAAAAGGGCAACCGTTTCCGCGTCATTTTTCGACGCCGCGCGTCTCTTCTTTCAGAAGCACGGCGCGCATTTTTTCCAGCGCCTTTTTCTCGATGCGGGAAACGTAGCTTCTGGAGATGTTCAGCGCGTTCGCGACCTCGCGCTGCGGCATCGGCGCCGTTCCGTTCAGTCCGAACCGCAGCGACAGGACGGTGCGCTCGCGTTTGGAAAGCGCTCGCCGCATCACGTCCGCCAGAAAATCGGCGTCCAGCCTGCCCTGCACCTGTTCAAACACGTTGTCCTTCTCGGTGCAGACGAGATCGGCAAGCTTCAGCTCGTTTCCTTCCTTGTCGGAGCCGACCGGCTCCTCGATCGAGACCGTTTCGACGAGCTTGCGGTCGCGCCGCAGGCTCATCAGGATCTCGTTTTCGATGCAGCGCGCGGCGTACGCGGAAAGCGAACCCTTCGATTCGGAAAACGTCGAAACCGCCTTGATCAGCCCGATCGTGCCGATCGAGATCAGATCCTCGCGGTCCTGCTCCGACTTCTGATACTTCTTCGCGATGTGCGCCGCCAGCCTGAGATTATGCACGATCAGCGTTTCGCGCGCCTCCTCGTCGCCCGCCTCGAGACGCTTGATCCACGCCCGCTCCTCTTCCTTCGACAGCGGCTTCAGAAACGATCCGTTCGAACCGATCGCGCCGATGAACACGATCGTCTGCTGCAGTACCCACAAAAACGAAAACATACCCTTTCCTCCTCGGAAAAGGGTATGTCGAATGTTCGGGGATCAGAACGAACGCTCAGTTCCAGAATTCTTTGTATTTTTCGACGTTCGCCTTATGCTCTTCGTAGGTCTTGGAGAAGACGAGCTTGCGGGTCTCCTTCGGGTTCGCGTTGCAGAAGTACAGGTAGCCCTCCGAGAGAAATTCCTCGTCGGGATACAGCGCCGCGCGGATCGCCGCCGCGCCGGGATTGCAGATCGGCCCAATCGGCAGTCCGTCGTTCAGATAGGTGTTGTACGGGGATACGATCGCCATCTCGTCCGCGGAAAACGCGTACCGGTCCTGTCCGGTGATGTAATTCAGCGTCGCGCACGACTCGAGCTTCATGCCGTTCTGCAGGCGGTTGTGGAACACAGCGGACACCTTGGTGAAATCCTCCGGATCGCCCGCCTCGCGCTCGATGATCGACGCGAGCGTCATGACCTGGTCGCGGGTGAGATTGAGCTCCTGCGCGCGGTCGACCCATTCGCCCGAATAGATCTCGTAATAGCGCGTCAGCATCTTGTCGAGGATCTCCTCCGGCGTCGAGTCGACGTAGATATCGTACGTATCGGGGAACAGATATCCCTCCAGCACGTAACGCCGCTCGCCGGCGTTCGACAGCTCGGCGATGAACGGATACTTCGAGAACGTCGCGGAGTCCCTGCACAGCGCGAGGAACGTCTCCGGATCGGTCGTGATCTCCTTGCTGTCGCGCAGGATCGCGGCGATCTCCTCCACGGTCCTGCCCTCGGTCACGACAAGCCGCGTCGTCTGCCGCATCGGGTTGCCCTCGGTCAGCACGTCCACGATCTCGGGGATCGTCATGTTCTTGCTGAGCCGGTACGTGCCCGCCTTCAGGCTGTTCGCTTTCCCGACGAAGTCGACGTAGATCTTGAACGAGGAGCTGGAAACGATCAGTCCCTTTTCTCCCTCGCCGCACGCGTGATACAGAAGATCCGCGATCTTTCCCGCGGACGCGTTCTGCGGGATCACGACCTCGTACGGCGTGGCGTCGTCCGGATCGACGGCGGCGATGTAATGCGACAGAACGAACTGCACCGCAACGATCACGATCACGGCAACGAGACCGATGCTCAGAAGCCACGTAGCGATCGGTCTTGCGTAGTGCCAGAAGCGCTGCCATCTCAGACGCACGGCGCTCAGTTCGGTTTTGTCGTCCCGTTTCATAGGTCCAGTATACCACCTGCCGGCGGTTTTTTCAAGCGGTCACGCTTCGAGCGCGCCGAGGTCGAGGTCCACCGCCTTCGCAAGCAGCTTGTAGATCTCGCCGAGCAGCGCGTTCAGGCGGTATTCCGCCATCAGGTACGCGGCCGCGGCGGGATCGAACTGCAGCAGCTCGCCGAGCTTCTGCAGCTTTTCCGTCGCCTCCGGATCGGGCTTCCCCGCGACCGCGGACGCCTGGATCTTCATCCGAAGCGAATAGAATTCGTCCAGGAGCTTCGCCGTCGTTTCGGACGCGTAGGCGCGTTCCTTCGCGTCGCGGTACGCCGTGTACTCCTCCGATGCGCGGAGCTTGTCCGCAAGCAGTTTTGCGTCGTCCATCAGCATATGCTCATTCCTCCGTTCCTTCCGGCAGCCTGACGTTTTCCAGATACCATGCGTGGTTCTCCTCCGTCCATTCGGAAAACAGCGTGTTGAAATCCTTGCCGAGCGCTTCTTCGCGGACGCTCGATTTCATGAGACGCTCTTCCTTATACCTCGATCACGATCGGCAGAATCATCGGCGTACGGCCTGTCCGGTCGTACAAAAACGACTTCAGGCGATTTTTGATCGCAGTCTTGATCGCGGGGTATTCGCCCTTTTCGCTCGATTCGAAGCGCTTGCTTTCCTCATACACGAGCGCGCTCGCTTCGCTGATCAGCGGCTCGTTGTCGCGCATGTAGATAAATCCGCGCGAATACAGCTCGACCGGCGCAAGGAGGCGTCCGGTCTCCGCGTCGAGCAGAACGACCGCCGCGACCAGCCCGTCCACCGAAAGCGATCGGCGGTCGCGCAGCACGACGTCCTCGATGTTTCTGAGTCCGTCGACCATCAGGCTTCCCGCCTGCACCGTTCCGCTGACCGCGCACTTGCGCGCGGAAAGCTCGATCACGTCGCCGTTGTGCGCGATGAACGTGCGTTCCGGCGCGACGCCCTGTTCCTTCGCAAGGTCCGCATGCATCTTGAGATGCCGCGCCTCGCCGTGCACGGGAATAAAGTATTTCGGCTTGATGATCTCAAGCATCAGCCGGAGCTCGCCCATGCAGGCATGTCCGGATACGTGTACGTCCGCCATGCGGTCGTAGACCACGTCCGCGCCCTTCGCGTACAGCGCGTTGATCACGCGCGACACGCCGCGTTCGTTGCCGGGGATCGCGCTTGCCGAAATGATGACCGTATCGCCCGCGCCGACGTTCAGCTTGTGCGTGGAGTTCGCCATGCGGAACAGACCGCTCATCGGCTCGCCCTGGCTGCCGGTCGTCATGACGCAGACCATTTCGTCCGGAATGTTCTTCAGATGCTCCACGCGCACGATCTTGTCCGCGGGAATGTGCATGTAGCCGAGCTCCTGCGCGATCTTTACGATCTGCTCCATGCTGCGGCCCTGGAAGCATACGACGCGCCCGTGCGCGATCGCCACGTCCGCGACCTGCTGCATGCGGTACACGTTCGACGCGAAGGTCGCCACGATCACGCGGCCCTTCGCCCGGTCGAAGCATTGCTCGAACGTTGCGCCGATCTCCTTTTCGCTCTGCGTAAAGCCCGGGCGTTCGACGTTCGTACTGTCGGACATCAGCGCGAGCACGCCGCGCGATCCGTAATACGCAAAGCGGTTGATGTTGATCGGCTCTCCGTCGATCGGCGTCAGATCGATCTTGAAGTCGCCGGTGTGGATCAGCGTGCCGATCGGCGTGCGGATCGCAAACGCGACGGCGCCGGCGATCGAATGTCCTGTCTTGATGAATTCGATCTGGAAACACCCGAGCGTGACGGTCTCGCCCGGATCGACGTCGACGATTTCGACGTCCGTCAGATGATGCTCGTCCAGCTTGTGCCGGATCAGAGCGTTCGTAAACCGCGTGCCGTAGATCGGGCAGCGGAAGCGTTCCATTGCATACGGGATCGCGCCGATATGGTCCTCATGGCCGTGCGTGATGCACATGCCGCGAATGCGATCCGCGTGTTGTTCGAGGTAGGTCATGTCGGGGATGACCACGTCGATCCCCGGCATCTCCTCGTCCGGAAAGATCAGTCCGCAGTCGATCACGAGGATATCGTCCCCGTACTCGACGACGGTCATGTTTTTGCCGATCTCTCCCACCCCGCCCAGCGGGATGATCCTGAGTTTATGTCGCATAAAATGTGTCAGTGTCAATTCCTTTCTTCAATCGACGCGTCCGTAGAAAAACAGATTCCCGCCGATATCCTTGTAAAACCTGCGCCCGCCCCAGCTTTTTCCGAGCCGGGACGCGCAAAAGAAGAGTACGTTTTCGGGCAGATCGAGATTGCCGTACAGAAACACGTCCCGCGCGGCTTCCACGATCTCCTCCGGCGGCTCCAGTTTTTTGAAGCCCTTGTGATGGATGACCGAGAACTGTCCCCTGCGGTAGGCCTCGGTCGCGATGTCGGTCACGCCGCCGCCGAACCGCGGCGCGACGCAGCGATTGTAGAGCACGCACAGCACCGCGCGGTACGCGCGCTCGTTGCTGCCGCCCGCTTCCAGATACGCGACGCGCGCGGCAAGCACGAGGTCCTCGTCGGTGACCGCGTACGTCCGCGCATAGCGTGACAGCGGACGCATGCCCCTGTGCCGCAGCGTTCCGTCGGAAGCGGCAAACGCTTCCGCGGCGTCCTCCGGCTCCTGCCAGAGGATCCAGTCGGGATCCGGCTCGTTCGGAACCGGCGGTTCGGACTCCGCCGCCGCAGACGGCAGCGGCAGAAGCATGCAAAGACAGAGCAATCCGATCAACAGGCGTTTCATCGTCCGTCCTTTCCCGGGCGGACGCCCGCCCGTTACAAGATGTACTTCGAAATGTTGTCCTCACTCCATTCCGCGGACAGATGCGCGTCGACGTAGGCGCCGTCCACGACGACGTCGATCATCGGATGCTGACCGTTCGCGTTGAAGGAGATGTCGTTCAACAGATTCTCCATAACCGTATGCAGGCGGCGGGCGCCGATATTCTCGTTTTGTTCATTCGCGCGGAACGCGAATTTTGCGATCTCCCGGAGCGCGTCCTCGGTGAACGTCAGATTCACGTTGTCGGGCCGCAGGAGCGCGGCGTACTGCTTCGTCACCGCGTTGTCCGGCTGCGTCAGGATCGCATAGAAATCGTCCTCGGTGAGGTCCTTCAGCGTCACGCGGATCGGGAAACGTCCCTGAAGCTCGGGGATTAGGTCGGTGACCTTCGCGACGTGGAACGCGCCCGCGCCGATGAACAGGATGAAGTCCGTCTTGACGGGACCGTATTTCGTGGCGACCGTCGTGCCTTCGACGATCGGCAGAATGTCGCGCTGCACGCCCTCGCGGGAGACGTCCGCGCCCATGTGGTTGCTGCTTCCCGCGATCTTGTCGATCTCGTCCAGGAAGATGATGCCGTTCTGCTCGGCGTTCCACAGCGCTTCGCGGTTCACGTCGTCCGGATCGATGCGCTTTTCGGATTCCTGCTGCATGAGGATCGAGCGCGCGTGGCTCACCGGCATCTTCTTCGCCTTTCTGCGCTTCGGCAGGATATCGCCGAGCATATCGCTCATGTTGAGTTCCATGCCCGCGCCGCCGAACATCATGGCGTTGACGCTTTCCTCGACCTCGATCTCGACGATCTCGTTCTCAAGCTGTCCTGCGCGGAGCCGGTCGAGCGTCTGCTCTTTCAGAGACTTTCTCGCCTGCTGCTCCTCCTCCGTGGGCTTCGGTTCCTCGGGCTCGGACGAGCCGTTGCCGAGCAAAAACTGCAGCGGATTCACGGGCGGCTTTTGTTTTTTCTGCTGCGGAAGCAAAAGCTCCACGAGCCGCTGCTCGGTCGCCGCGGCCGCCGCGTCCTTGACGAGGTCCATCCGCTTCTGCTTGGTCAGCCGGATCGATTCCTCCACCAGGTCGCGGATCATGCTTTCGACGTCGCGGCCGACGTAGCCGACCTCGGTATACTTCGACGCCTCGACCTTCACGAACGGCGCTTCGACGAGCTTCGCAAGCCGCCGCGCGATCTCGGTTTTGCCGACGCCCGTCGGCCCGAGCATGATGATGTTTTTCGGCGTGATCTCCTCGCGCAGTTCGGGCGGGAGACAGCTTCTTCTGTAGCGGTTGCGGAGCGCGATCGCCACCGCGCGCTTGGCTTCGTCCTGACCGATGATGTAGCGGTCCAATGCGTTTACGATCTCTCTCGGCGTCACGGACGGATCACCTCCAGACTGATATTTCCGTTGGTAAAGATGCAGATGGATTCGGCGATCGCCATTGCTTCCGCGGCGATCTCCTCGGCGCTCATGTCGGTGTGCAGCTTCAGCGCCTTCGCGGCCGCCAGCGCGTACAGTCCGCCGGAGCCGATGGCGGCGATATCGTCGTCGGGCTCGATGACGTCGCCGGTGCCGGACAGCACCAGAAGATCGTCCTTGTCCGCCACGATCATCATCGCCTCAAGCTGACGCATCATCTTGTCGCCGCGCCAGTCCTGCGCAAGCGCGATCGCCGCGCGCTTCAGCGCGCCGCCGTGCATCTCGAGCTTCGCCTCGAACCGGTCGCACAGCGTGAACGCGTCCGCGGTCGAACCCGCAAAGCCGACGACCACGCGGTCGTGATACAGCCGGCGCACCTTCTTCGCGTGCGCTTTCATGACGGCCTGCTGGCCCATCGTGACCTGGCCGTCGCCTGCGATCGCGGTCACGCCGTTGCGCCGGACCGCCAGAATGGTGGTTCCTTTCAGGGATTCCATCGGTTCATCCTCCTCATAAATCGTACTGTTCTTTCCGTGCGCGCACCGTATCGAGCGCGCGCTCCGCGATCCGCGCACAGCGTTCCTGCTTGCTTCTGACACGCTCGGAAAGCGGATCCATGATCCCGAACGTCACGTTCATCGGCTGAAAATCGCCGCCGTTGTATTCGGCAACGTAGTGTCCGAGCGTGCCGATCGCGGTTTCGGATGTAAAGTCCACGGGGGGTCTGCCCTCGAGCTTTTCGATCAGCGAGATCGCGGAAAGCAGTCCGCTCGCCGCCGATTCCACGTATCCCTCGACGCCGGTCATCTGTCCCGCAAAGAACAGCAGCGGATCGCTCCTGAGGGAATAATCAAAGTTCAGAAGCTTCGGGGATTCCAGAAACGTATTGCGGTGCATCACGCCGTATCGGGCGTATTCCGCATGCGCGAGCCCCGGGATCATCCCGAACACGCGCTTCTGTTCGGAAAACTTCAGGTTCGTCTGAAAACCGACGATGTTGTACAGCGTGCCGTCCGCGTTGTCGCGGCGAAGCTGCACCACCGCAAACGGGCGTTTGCCGTTCACCGTAAGTCCCACGGGCTTCAGCGGTCCGTACGCCAGCGTCAGTTCGCCGCGCTTCGCCATGACCTCGACGGGCATGCAGCCCTCGAACACACGCGGCGTTTCAAAGCTGTGCAGCGGCGCGGTTTCGGCCCCGACCAGCGCGTGATAAAACGCGAAGTACTCCTCGCGCGTCATCGGGCAGTTCAGATAATCCGAACCGCGGTCGTAGCGCGACGCCGCGAAGATCCTGTC
>JAEEGL010967936.1_pt1 | contig 17556 bp, 16 predicted proteins | sample 9134231 | NCBI WGS metagenome assembly JAEEGL01 (sample SAMN16246548, study PRJNA631951) | gut metagenome | biome: gut microbiome; feature: rumen; material: fiber-attached | host: Bos | place: Iran: Karaj | collected 2018-10 | reverse complement strand
TAACACAAATGCATATGAAAATGTTGAAACTATAAAATTATTAAAGGGATATGTTGATGTTTATCTTCCTGATTTTAAATACTTTGATAATTCCTTAGGTGAAAAATATTCAAATGTTAAAAGCTATTTTGAAGTAGCATCTAAAGCAATACAAGAGATGTATATGCAAGTTGGTCTACCAAGTTTTGATGATAATGGTATGATAAAAAAAGGAATGATAATTAGACATTTGGTACTACCTAATAATATAGAAAATACAAAAAATATATTAAAATGGATAAAAGAAAATCTTCCATCTAAAACATATATAAGTTTAATGGCACAATATTTCCCAACATATAAAGCAAAAGAAAATGAAGAACTAAATAGGAAATTAACTAACGAAGAATATCAAGAAGTCCTAGATTATTTATATTCATTAAATTTAGAAAATGGATATTTTCAAGAACTTGGCTCACATGAAGAAGAATATGTTCCAGATTTTAATTTGAAATAACTAATTAAAAATAGATATTATTAATTATTTAATAATATCTATTATTTCTTTATTTTTATCTTTTTTATTTACAATAAATATACATAGCATAGAAATTACAAGTGTTGCAATTCCAATTACTATACTTAAAGTCCAATTACCATTTGTAATATTTGCTCCTATCATTGTAGATGTAATTACAGATGGGAACCTTACAAGTGTTGAAATTAATATAAATCTTAAAGGTTTTATTGGAAGCAGTCCTCCAATATATACTAGTAAATCTTTTGGTGTTCCAGGAATAATAAATAGAATTACTAGCATTATTTCTAGATTTTTTTCATTACCAATTAATTTACTTTTCATTATTTTATCTACTTTTTCTTTTTTAAAGAAATTATATAAATATTTATGTCCTAATTTCCTTACTGTAAAAAATATTATTGTTGTTGTAATTAATACTGATATTGTAATAAATAAAGCACCAAGCCAACTTCCATAACACATTCCTGCAATTATTTCAAATGGCTCACCTGGAAGTATAACTAATAATATTTGTGCAACTTGCATTGAAAATAGTATTAATATACCTTTAAATCCTAAGCTATTTATTTTTTCTTTAAATGCAATTTGCCCTTCTTTTGTAGATATTTGTTTTAGTACTGGCCATAAATAGTAAATACATAATCCAAGTATAACTAAAATTGCAAATGCTATTAATATTTTTATGAACTTTATTTTCCTTGATTTTTTCTCGTTTTTTTCTTCTTCCATTTTATATATTTTACCTCAATTAATTTAAGTTTAGCATTGAGAAATATAAAAGTCAATGGTATAATATGTTTGCTAAAATAAGGAGATGTTTTTATGAATTTAAATGTTGTACTAGTTGAACCAGAAATACCACAAAACACAGGAAATATTGCAAGAACTTGCGCAGCAATTGGAGCAAAATTACATTTAGTAAAACCGCTAGGTTTTGAAATAAGTGATAAATATGTTAAAAGAGCAGGTCTTGATTATTGGGATAAATTAGATATTGAAGAGCATTCTTCATTAAATGATTTTTTAAATAAATATGAAAAAGAAGAAAACAACCTATTTTTTGTAACAACAAAAGGAAAACATTGTTATTCAGATGTAGATTATTCTAATTTAGATAATATATTTCTTCTTTTTGGTAAGGAAACTAAAGGACTTCCTGAAAGTTTACTTAAAGATAATTTAGATAAAGCAATTAGAATTCCTATGAGAAAAACATTAAGATCACTTAATTTATCTAATTCAGTTGCAATAGTTGTATACGAAGTTTTAAGACAGCAATCATTTTCTAATTTAGAAGAAATTAGTTCATATTTTGATTAATTATTATTAATTAATAATTAATTTAAATTTTTAGGTATATTATTTATTTTTTTGGATATACTATTAATGTGTGTATTACATAAAAATTTCCTTGAAAGTGTTGACAAATGTACACATAAAGAGTATACTATTAAAGTATCAAATTTTTACATCGCGGGGTGGAGCAGTTGGCAGCTCGTTGGGCTCATAACCCAAAGGTCGATAGTTCGAGTCTATCCCCCGCAACCAAAATTAAACGCAGGTTTATAACCTTGCGTTTTTATTTTTTTAAAATAAATGAAAAAATTATATTTTTGAATATTATCAACTTTATTAGGAAATAATAATATAATAATATTGACAATGTATATACATTGTGTTACAATTTGTATATAGAATGAAGAGGTGATGAATATGGCTAAAACAGATACTTTGAATATTAGAATTGAACCAAAATTAAAAAAAGAAGTGGAAACAACTTTAAATGATTTAGGAATGAATATAGCAGAAGCTGTAACAATATTTTTAAAACAAGTTGTAATAACTGAAAGTATTCCTTTTATAATAAGGAAACCTAAATTAAATAAAGAAACGATAAATGCAATTGAAGATGCAAAAAATGGAAAAAATATTAGTAAGGGGTATAATGATTTAGATAAGATGTGGGCCGATCTTGAGAAAGAAGATTAATAATGATAATTAAATACACTAATTTATTTAAAAAAGATTACAAATTAATGAAAAAACGTGGATTAAATATGAATCTTTTACATGAAGTCGTAGAAATGCTTGCAAATGGTAAAACACTTCCTGATAAATATAGAGACCATTTTTTATCAGGAAGTTATAAACGGATTTAGAGAGTGTCATATACAACCTGACTGGCTTTTAATATATTCTATAAATGAACAAGAATTAATATTAACAGCATTTAGGACAGGTTCACATTCTGATTTATTTGAATAAAACATAAATATTTTGAAAGGACTGAATAATATGAAAATTATTTTAGCTTCTGAATCTGAAAGAAGAAAAGAATTATTAAAATATATTACATCTGATTTTGAAATTAATGTAAGTGATATAGATGAAAGTTTAGAAGAAGGCTTAAGTATTGAAGAACAATCTAAAAGACTTGCATATTTAAAAGCAAAAGCAGTTTTTGATAAAACCCAAGGTGATAGGCTTGTTATTGGTTCTGATACAATGGTATATAAAGATAATAAGTTATATGGAAAACCTATTGATAACCAAGATGCAATTAATATGCTTAAAACTTTGAATAATTCTATGCATGAAGTTATTACTTCTCTTTGTGTTTTAGTACAAGATGGAGAAGAATTAAAAGAATATATTACATATGATATTGCTAAAGTATATTTAAAAAACATGTCAGATGAAGAAATTGAAAATTGGGTATATAACAATAAGGTATTAGACAAAGCAGGAGCTTATGCAATCCAAGGTAATTTTTCTGTATTTGTAGATAAAATAGATGGAAATTATAATACAATTGTAGGTCTACCAATTCATAAATTATATGATATTATTAAAAAATATATTTAATAATTTAATTGATAATTTAATAAAAATAATAAATATAATAATAAAAATAATATAAAATAAAACCACTTTTTAAGTGGTTTTTATTTATCCTGTTTTACTTAATATATCTTTTTTCATTTTATTCATAATCTTCTTTTCTAATCTTGAAATATAGCTTTGTGAAATTCCGAAGCATATCTGCAACTTCTTTTTGTGTTTTTTCTTTTCCACTAATAAATCCAAATCTTAATTCCATAATATTCTTTTCTCTATTTGTAAGCTTTGCAATAGATGCTTTTAAAAGAACCCTATCTACCTCATCTTCTATTCTTCTAGAAGTAATATCTGGATCTGTTCCTAATATATCTGAAAGAAGAAGTTCATTTCCATCTCCATCTTGATTTAGTGGTTCATCTATTGATATTTCTCCTTTTATTCTATTACTTCTTCTTAAATACATAAGTATTTCATTTTCTATACATCTAGAAGCATATGTTGCAAGCTTAATATTTTTATCATTGTTAAATGTATTTATTGCCTTCATAAGCCCTATTGTTCCAATAGAAATTAAATCTTCTATTCCAACACCTGTATTTTCAAATTTTTTTGCAATATATACAACTAATCTTAAATTTCTTTCAACCAATGTCTGTCTTGCTTCTAAGTCTTTTTGAGCAAGCCTTTTTATCATTTCTTCTTCCTCTTCTGGTTCTAGTGGTGGAGGAAGGCTTTGACTTCCTGCAATATAGAATATTGGAAGATTATCTATTTTTTCATCCTCCATATATTTTGCATAAATTATACTTATTTTAGATTTTAATATTTCAAATATATTCATTTTCTAAAACTCCTCCTTTGCTATCTAAAATATTTAAACCTATTAAACCTGAATATTTATTACCTCTTCCTAACGTTCCATCATATATTCCTATTATTATTTCATTAACTAATTTGTAATTATTTTCCATCTCAATTAAAATATTATCTGCTTTAATTCCTAGAAGCATACCGTTTTTCTTGCCTAATGAACTAAATGGAATTACTTTTATTTTAGATGCCATTTTACCTATTTCAATATTCTTTCCATCAATTATTTCATTTAGATTATCTAAAATATTATCTGAAATTATTCCTCTTAATACTTCTTTTTCAACTACCATTACTGGATTATTTGAAATTGGATCTTTTAAAAAATTTCCTGTATCTATTATTGCTTTAATAACTTTAGATTTATTATTAATATTTATTTTTATATTACATAATAGATCTTTCTTACTTAACTTTGCTTTTATACTTTTAAATGCAATTGTTATTATTATGAAACCAAGCATTCCTCCAAATAGTATTATTTTAATTGGATATGTACCAATTAATACTCCGTTTCTCATTAATACCTTACTTGGACATATTAGATATATTAAAGAAAAAGCCACTCCACCAAATGTAAATGATGTTAAGTAAAATATAACTAACTGTTTAAAAAATGCTTTTATTGTTTTGGGATTATATGCTACATAGATCATAACTATAGATAATGTTATTTTTATAATTGGATTTGAAAATACAATATTTAATATGTTCATATATATTATTACTGCATAAATACTTCCAATTAAACTAGATAAAAAAGATCTAATTATTTTTATTTCCATTCTTAATATTACTGCTGTTGCAAATATGATAATATAATTCATAAATAGATTTTCTAAAAAAATTATATCTAAGTATACAGTCAATAGGTCACCTCTTTATTTAATTGGTAAGAGTTATTGTATAATAATTAATTTAAAAAACATGTCATTTTCTGGGCACGAAAAAAAGAAATAATCTAATTTTTTAGACTATTTCTTTTTAATTTTTATATTTTATTTTATAAAATGCTATTCCTAGTTCATTTTCTTTTTATTTCTTAAAAAAGTAGGAATATCTAAATCACTTGGATTATCTTTGTTTTCTGTTGGTGTTGGTATAGAGTTGATTTTTTTATTCCATGTTGTGTTTACTAAGTTTTCTACACCAATGCTTGATATTGTATCATCTTTTTCAAATCCTGTTGCAATAACTGTTATTACAATTTCATCTGCTAAAGATTCATCTGTTACTACACCAAATATAATATTTGCTTCTGGATCTACGCTTCTTTGGATTAATTCAGCAGCTGTATTTGCTTCTTGTAATCCTAAATCGTTTCCACCAGTAATATTAATTATAACTCCTCTTGCACCTTCGATTGATGTTTCTAGTAATGGGCTTTGAATTGCTTGTTTTGCAGCATCTTCTGCTCTGTTTTCTCCACTTGCTCTACCAATTCCCATATGAGCCATTCCAGTGTTTACCATTACTGCTTTAACATCAGCAAAGTCTAAGTTAATTAATCCTGGTATTGATATTAAGTCTGATATACCTTGTACACCTTGTCTTAAAATATCGTCTGCCATTTTGAATGCTTCTATTATTGAAGTTCTTCTATCTATTACTTGTAATAATTTATCATTTGGAATTACAACTAAAGTATCAACTCTTGATTTTAAGTTTTCGATACCTCTTTCAGCTTGAGTAAGTCTTTTTTTACCTTCAAAAGTAAATGGTTTTGTAACTACTCCTATTGTTAAAATTCCAAGTTCTCTTGCTGCTGCTGCTACTATTGGGGCTGCACCTGTACCAGTTCCTCCACCCATACCAGCAGTTACGAATACCATATCAGCTCCTCTAAGAACTTCTGCTATTTCAGCTTTGCTTTCTTCTGCAGCTTGCATTCCAATTTCTGGGTTAGCACCTGCACCTAATCCTCTAGTAATTTTCTCTCCAATTTGTATCTTTTGATTTGCTTTTGACATTTGAAGTGCTTGTCTATCTGTATTTACTGCAATAAAATCAACGTTCTTTATTCCAGATTCGATCATTCTATTTACAGCATTATTTCCTGCACCACCAACACCAATTACTTTTATTGTAGCTGTTCCGTCCATCATGTAATTGTTGTTTTCTTCATAATCTGTTTCGTACATAAAGTTTACTCCTCCTTTTTTGGCCTTAGCCTTTTATATTTATATATAAAATAAAATTAAAAACTTGTTTATAAATTAATATTTAAACTAGTATTAAGAATAGAAAAACTCTTTAATTCTATCTTTAATTGTTCTAAAAATATTAATTTCTGTTTTTGTATCTATACTACTAGACACTGTTTTTGCAAATGGTCTTGAAGCAACATATTTAACTAATGCATAACTTGATCTGTAATTAGTTTTTATTGTGCTTATTAATCTTCCAGTAGATATTTTAACAGGTATATTTAGGATAATTTTTCCAGCGACATCACTTTTGCTAATATTTGTTATTCCTTGTCCTGTAAGAATTACGTTATTTATATTACCTTTTATTCCTGCATTTGTAATATCTTTATTTACTAGTGAGAACATTTCTCCAACTCTTGCTTCTATTACATCTATAAGTTCAGAGCTTTTGATTGTTTTTGTTCTTTCTTCACCTTTATATGTATTTAAAATTATATCTGTATCATTGTCTATAAAAGATTTAAGTGCTAAACCATATTGTCTTTTTAATCTGTCTGCTTCATCTTCTGATATATTAAACACATATGCTATATCTGATGTAATGTTATCTCCACCTACAGGTATTGTATTAGTATATGTAAATGTTTCTCCATTAAATACTCCAATATCTATATTTCCTGCTCCGATATCTAATATCATTACATTATCTTTCAATTCATTTTTATCTAGTATAACTCCTCTTTCAGCAAGAACATTTACGATTATTCCATCTATTTCAATATTTGCTTTTTTAAATACACTTTTTAAAGACCTTACATATTCTTTATCTGCAAGTATTACTTCTCCTTTTACAGTAAATGCTGAGCTTAGACTACCTACTGGATCATCTACTACTCTTCCATTATCTAGAGAAAACTCGCTTGCAATGATGTCTATTAATTCTTTGTCCTCTGGAACATCTATATCTTTTATTTGTAATATTGCTGATGTAACATCTCTTGAGGAAATTCCTGCATACTTATCTTTCGCTTCTTTATAAATGCTGTTTTGTACAATAGTTATGTATTTACCTGGTATAGTAACATATGCTGAGTTTATTTTTAAATTTGCTGACTCTTCTACGTCTGCTATTGTCTTTGAAATTGCATTTGATACTTCTTCTTCATCTGTAATCTTCGACTTTTTCATCCCAAAGCATTTGCTTTCGCTGGTAGCAATAATTTCAATTTGATTAAAACTATTAACCTCCCCAATTACGGCATTTACCTTGGATGTACCGATGTCGATACCCACAATTATATCTCCTATAGCCAAGACAAATTCCTCCATTTTTTACTAGTTTTTTTACTAGTTATTATAATATAATTTTTTAAACCAGATGTCAAGCAATTTGTTACATTTTTGTAATAATTTCGTCATATTTCTGACATATTTTTTGTTATGTAAACTGTTCTTTTATGTTTTTAAAAAATTAAAAGGAAACAACCAAAAATTGTTTCCTTTTTTACCTTTTATTTTAACTTTCCGTAAATGTTTTTTTATCTTAAAATCATATAAATTATTCTTCACCTTTTAATTTTTCTGCTCTATCTGCTGCAATTAAATTATTTATCATTTCGTCTAAATCACCATTTAAGAAATTTTCCATTTGATAAATGCTTAATCCTATTCTATGATCTGTTATTCTTCCTTGCGGATAGTTGTATGTACGGATTTTTTCACTTCTATCTCCACTACCTACTTGTGACTTTCTCTCATTTGCAAGTTTAGCATCTTGTTCTGCTTTTTCCTTTTCATATAGTCTTGATTTAAGAAGTCTCATTGCATATTCTCTGTTTTGTGTTTGTGATCTTTCTGTTTGACATTCTGCAACTGTTCCTGTTGGTTCATGTATTAATCTTACTGCAGATGATGTTTTGTTTACGTGTTGTCCACCTGCACCTGATGCTCTAAATACTTCCATTCTAATATCTGCTGGATTTATTTCTATTTCAACATCTTCAACTACAGGAAGTACTGCAACTGTTGCAGTTGATGTATGAATTCTACCACTGCTTTCTGTATCTGGTACTCTTTGAACTCTGTGAACACCACTTTCAAATTTTAGTCTACTATATGCGCCTTTACCTGTAACCATAAATGTTACTTCTTTATATCCGCCAAGTCCTGTTTCATTTTCATTTAATACATCTATTTTCCAGTGTTTGCTTTCTGCATACATTGAATACATTCTAAATAGGGTACCTGCAAAAAGTGCTGCTTCTTCTCCACCTGCTCCAGCTCTTATTTCGCATATAATGTTTTTATCATCATCAGGATCTTTTGGAATTAATAAAAACTTAAGTTCTTCTTCTAGTTTTGGAATTCTTTCTCTTAATTCATCCATTTCCATTTCTGCAAGTTCTTTAAGTTCTTTATCATTTAGCATTTCTTTTGCTTGTTCAAAATCTGATTTTGCTTTTTTATATTCTCTATATTTTTCAACAACATCTATTATTGCTGCATGTTCTTTCATTAGTTTTTGCCACTCTGATGTATTAGCAATCACTTCAGGATCACTAATTTTTTTATTTAATTCTTCAAATCTCTTTTCTACGTCATCTAATTTTTGAAACAAATTAATCTCTCCAATCTAATTTTTTTATTACTTCAACCACATTATTATACATGATTTTTTAATGATTTTCAATTAAAATGCATAAAAATATGAGTTTATATATATAAACTCATATTTTATTATTTGTTTTTTATTAATTTATTTATTAATTTATTTATAAATTAATTAAATTATATTTAATTTGTAATTTATCAAATATTTCTTTTTCTCTATTATTACATGTAAATATTATTATTTGATTATCTTTATAGTTTTCACATAAATATTTTAATATATTTTCTAATCTTTCATTATCATAATATGCAAATGATTCATCTAAAATTATTGGCATATTTTCTTCAGATATATTTTTTAATGTAGAAAGTCTTAATGATAAATATAACTGATCTATTGTTCCAATACTTAATCTGTTTGCATTTATGTATTCACCATTTTCAAGTTCTACTATTAATCCTTCATCTGCTTTAAAATTAACATTTTTATATTTACCATTTGATATCTTTTCTACAATACTTGATAGGTCTTTTGTAAATTTCGGTGTAACATTTTTCTTCATATTATAATAGGCTTGTTCTAAACATTTATTAATTAATTCATATTTTTTATTTAAATTAATTAAATTTTCTTTTTCTAAATATAGATATTCTAATCTTTCTTCTATTTCAGAATATTCATCCATTCTCTCATTTAAATTATTTTCTTCTATATTTAATGTGTTTATTTCTATTTTATTATTATTTAATCTTGTTTCTAATTCTTCGATTTCTTTTTTTATTTCTGATAAATCTTTATTATATATTTTTTTAATTTCTTCATTATTTAATATATCTTTATATTTATCTATTAAATAATTAATTTGAATATTTCTGTTTTCTTCTATTTTATTTAATTCTAATATATTTTCATTTTCTATTTTATTAATGTTATTTTTTAATATCTCTATTTCATTTTCTTGTTTAATTCTTTCAATATATGTATTGGGCTCATCATTTATTTTTTCTTGATTAATTTCTTCTTTATTATTTATATGTTTATTATTATTTTTCATAATTAGAATTTCTAAAAATGTAGCAATACCTAAAGATAAAATAAAGGTAATTATTTTAAATATATTATTAATATTAGTTACATCTATTATTATGTTTAAAATTATTAATATAGGTAATAGTACTAATTCTAATTTTCTTAAATTTAATTTTTTCTTATTAGTATTATTTATTTTATCTTCATTACCCTTGTCGATATTATCTTCATTATTATTAATTATATTTTTTTCAATTTCACTAATTTTATATTCGTATTCTTTTTTTATATTATTATTGAAATTAATTTTTTCTAAATCTAATTTTTCATTTTCTTTCTTTTCTTTTATTTCTTTATATATAAATAGTTCTTGTTCTAATAAATTAATTTCTTCATTTTTATTATTAATTCTATCATTTAATTCATTTTTATTTGTTCCATTATTTTCTAATATGTTTATTTTATTTTCTAAATCTTTAATTTCATCATTAATTAAATTAATAGGTCTTCCTTTTGTCCTGTCTGTTCCTATTTCTTCAACTATTTTTTTATTTAATTTATCTGTTATTTTTTTATATGAAGTATTATCATCTCCTGAAGATAACATGTTTGCAATTTTTTGTACTAAATTATTTTGACTGTTAATATCTAAAACTGTTTTTTCTTGCTCTACTATTGTAGTAGATAAAAATAAATTTTCATCAATTTTTGTTTGATCATAAAAAAACTGATTTTGTTTATTTTTATCAATATTAAATTCATTTGATATATCTTCTAAATTAGAATTATATATTTTTGGATTTTTCTTATTAAAATCTCTAAATACTTCAAATGTTTCTTTATTATCTAATTCATAAGAAATCTTTCCAGAATATTCTTCATTATTCCATGGATTGTATTTTTCTAAATCTGAAATATCATTTCCGTTTTTATTTTTTGAAATTCCATAAAACATTCCATTTATAAATTTAAGTAATGTAGTTTTACCAGATTCATTTTTTCCATTTATTAAATTAATATTATCAAAATTAATTTCCTTATTATTTAATTTACCAAAATTGTTTATTTTAATATAATTAATTTTCGTAAATATCACCTCTTTTATTTTTGAACTAATTTTAAATTTATTTTAAAATAATTATTATATATTTATTATATTTAAATATTTATTTAATAATAATTTAGTTATATTTAATACTATTTATAATTAATATAATTAATTTAATTAATTTATTTTTTATTATTTTATATTATTTAATATTATTTTTTATAATTAATTTATTTTTTATTATTTTTTAAATTAATTATTAATATTTATTATTATTTTTTTATTATTTTTTATTATTTTTTTAAATTAATTAATAATTATTTAAATTATTACTAATTATTTTTCTATTTTTTATTATTTTTTTATTTTATTTTTAATAATTACTAAAAAAATATTAAAAAATTAAATTTAAATGCTAAAAATATTTTTTTAGACAAGTTTTAAAATTTTTAGTAATTTTTAAGTCAAAAAAATTGTTGTCTTTTATGCAAAGCATCTTTTGCATGCTTCTTGGTGCTACTTTGTCAAATTGTAAGTATGTTTCAAATTTGAAAACTTCTTTACAAAATTATAAATTGTTTTCTGTTGTCATTTTGATTACGTGTCATTTTTTACTCTTTTCGTTTTGTTTTCGTTTTTGTAATAAGCACTCTGTTGAAACAAACTGGCTTTTTGTCATTTTGTATAATTATTTTTCTTGTATTCCAATTTTTTTGCCCTTCTTGTTTACATAATTTATGCCGTATTTATCACGTTTTCCTGTTCTTTTTGTCTTTGTTTATGTTTACTTGGTGTTTTTAACAGTTTTTGTCTTCCTAATCTTTATTGCCGATATTTTTAACGAGTTATCCACAGGTTTGGTTTTGATATTTTTTATTGTTTTCTTGTTTTTATGTATACCTTACTCAAATAGTTGTAATCCTATTTTTATTGCATCTTCTATTTCTTCAGTGCTATACGCACCATTTTCTTTCTGCTTTAACAATTCCTGAATGAAAATTCCTTTCAAATTATCTTGTTTTGCTATTTTGTCAATGTCATATTTGGTTTTCGTATTGTCTTCTATCTTTAAAACGTTTTCCTTAGAAATCAATTTCAAAATTTCTTTTGTAAAAATTTTTACGTCAGAATTTCCTTGCAAAATTATTTTGTAGAAATTTTTGTCTCCCAAATTCAATTTGTCTATCATTTCTACAACCTCTTCTTGTGAATTTATGTCAGAAATATTTAAATCTATTAGTTTAAATTCTGTTTCATCTAATTTAATAAATTTAATTATTTTTTCATTATTTTTTTCTAATTTTACATCAAATATTCCATGCTCTCCGAATTTCATCAAATCCAAAAGAAATTGTTGAGCCAGGATAAAAATAATTTTTATTATTTTCTATTATTTTTTTATGAATATGTCCAAGTGCTACATAATTAAAATTAATATTTTTTAATTTTTCACTATTTATTGAATTATATTGTTCATCTATATTTTTATTTCCGTCAATTTCTCCATGTGTAATTAAAATATTTATTTTATTTTTATTTTTTATTTTAATATTTTCTATATCAGAATCTGAACAATAAAAATCAGAAAATCCAAATCCATATATATCTACATCTTCTAATTCAATAGTTTCAATACTATTATTAAATATATGTACATTATTATTCCAATTAAAAGAATTATAGAAAGAATTTTTAATAAATGGATCATGATTTCCAGGTGCAATAAATATTTTCGTATTTGGAATTTCTTTAAATAAATTATTTATAAATATTATTGTAGATTCTCTAATATATTTATGTTCATATAAATCACCAGAAATAAATAAAAAAGGAATATTTTCTTCCTTTATATAATTAATTACTTTTTTAAATATTTCTCTTTGGTCTAATCTACGTTTATTTCCAAGTCCTTTCTTTTCAGCAAGTACAGTAAATGGACTATCAAAATGCATGTCAGCCATATGAATAAATCTCATATATTTCCTCCTAAAATATTAATTAATTTAATTATTTAATATTTTTATTATTTATTATTTATTATTTTTATTATTTATTAATTATTATTTAATATTTTTATAATTATTTTTAATTTATTTATTTTTTTTATTATTATAAATTAATTATTATTTATTATTATTTTTTTATTAATTAATAAATTAAAATAATAATTAATTAATTAATAATTATTTTAATTTTTAATAATATTAATTTCTAACTTGTTTTTAAATTATTTTTTAATTATTTTTATTGTTTATTAATTATTTATTTTTATTTTTTTCTCCTAATAAATAATTTAATGCCATTACACTATCTAAATGAATTTCTTCTTGATTTTCTAATTTTTCTTTAATTGTAGAATTCAAACTATATATAATTGCTTCATCAATATTATTTTTTGCTAAATTCCTTAAATATTCTGTATCTTCGAAATGTCTGTCTATTCCGATCCAATCAGCTATATATAGTATTTTATCAAGCATAGTCATATTTGCTTTAGCTGTTGTATGGCAAATTATTGCTTGTCCCATATCATCTGTAAAGCCAAATTTTTTTACTGCAATATCTGCTCCTATTTTTGCATGTAATAATGTTGGATATCTTTTTTCAATATTATCTGCTTCAATATTATTATCTTCTATATATTTAAACTTTTCTTCTGTTGGCATTTCTTTTGCAACATCATGTGCAATTCCAACAAGCTTTGCTTTTTCTATATCTTCGTTATATATTTTAGCAAGTTCTTCGCACATTTCCATTACACACTCACTGTGGTAAAATCTTTTTTCTGATAATACATTTTTTAAATATTTTTTAATTTCATCAACACTACTTATTCCCATTTTTTTCTCCTATTATTTTTCTATTTTTCTTCTAATGCTAATTTAATTAATTTATCTAATAATTTTGAATATTCTATTCCGCTATTTTCCCACAATTTAGGATACATACTAATTGCAGTAAAACCTGGCATTGTATTAATTTCATTTATATATATTTGATTATTTTTGTCATCTACAAAAAAATCAATTCTTGCTAAGCCTTTACCATCTATTGCTTTAAATGATTTTATTGCATATTTTCTTACTTTATCAGTTAAATCCTTGTTTAATTTTGCAGGAATTATTAGTTTAGATTTTGAATTATTGTACTTTGCATCGAAACTATAAAATTCATCTGCTGGTATTATTTCCCCCACGCAAGAAGCTTTTACTTTTTCATTTCCTAAAACTGCACATTCAATTTCTTTACCTTTTATTCCTTCTTCTATTAAAATTTTATTATCAAATTTTGATGCATATTTAATATATTTTTTTAATTCGCTCAGATTTTTTGCTTTATTTATTCCTACTGAAGATCCTGAATTTGATGGTTTTATAAACATCGGATAATTAATATTTTTTTCAATTATTTTACATACATCAACTAATGTACATATTTTTTCATTAAAATTTTTATCTACATATATATAATCATCTTTATTTTTTCTTATATATTCATATTTTGCTTGTGGAATATTTGCTTTATCAAATATTATTTTTGTATAAGCTTTATCCATACCTATACTTGATCCAAGTACTTTGCATCCAACATATGGAACTTGAATTAATTCTAATAATCCTTGTATTGTTCCATCTTCTCCATATAAGCCATGTAAAACAGGAAAAATAACTTTTAATTTTTTTAAATATTCAATTGGATCTAATATTGTTTTTTTATTTATTATTTTTTCTCCAATTTCATATTTTTTGTTTATTTCTACAGAAAACCATTTACCATTTTTATCAATATATATTGGAAAAATATTATATTTATTTTTATCTAGAGCACAAATTACTGATGTACCCGAAACAATTGAAACATCATGTTCTGTTGACATTCCTCCAAATATGACACCTATATCTGTTTTACTCATATTAATATTCTCCTTTATTTTATTAACTCTAAAATTTTGCTAAAATTCATAGAGTTAGATGCTTTAAGCAAAATTAAATCATTTTCCTTCATATTTAATTTTAACCACCCAGCCGCTTCTCCGAATATTATTAAATATAAATATATTATTAAAATTTAATTTTTTTGCTTCATCTGATATATATTTTGCATTTTCTCCTACTGTAATTAAAATATCAATATTATTTTCTACAACTGATTTCCCAACTTTTCTATGAAGTTCTTCTGAAAAATCTCCTAATTCTAGCATATCTCCTAAAACCGCAATTTTTCTACTTGCTTGCATTTTATTTATAACACTTAATGCAGCTTTCATAGAATCTAAACTTGCATTATAGCTATCATTAACAACTGTTATATTATTATTTAATTTAATAATATCCATTCTTTTTGATGTTAAAGAAAATTTATTTATTCCATTTATTATTTTATTTTCTTCAATATTTAATGCTCTACCAATTGCATAGGCACAAAGTGCATTATATATAAAATGCTCGCCTGGTACATTTACTTTAATATTTAAATTATCAATTTTAAAATTACTTTCATTTTCTTTTTCTTCAATATTAGTTGCTAAATAATTACTATTATTTTTTATTCCATAAGTAATAATTCTTTTTTTATCAATATCTTTATTTTCTTCAACCCATTTATTTAATAAATCATTATCATTATTTATAATAATTTTTCCATTTTCTTTTAAGCCTTCTAATATTTCTAATTTTGCCTTTAATATATTTTCCCTTGATCCCAAAATTCCAATATGTGCTGTTCCAATATTAGTAATAGTTACAATGGTTGGATTTGCAATGTTGGTTAAAGTGCTTATTTCTCCAAAATGATTCATTCCCATTTCTACAACCATTGCACTATGTTCTTTTAATTTAAGTATTGTTAAAGGAAGGCCAATATGATTGTTAAAATTACCCTCTGTTTTTAATACTTCAAATTCTTCATCTAATACACTAGCAATTATATCCTTTGTACTTGTTTTGCCTACACTTCCAGTAATTGCTATAACAGGAATATCATATAGATTTCTTTTGTATTTTGCTATTTTTTGTATTGCCTCTATCGTGTTTTCTACTATAATAAATACCTTATCTTTATATTTTTCTATAGTAGATTCATCAATTTGTTTACTTGCTATACAGCCTATTGCGCCTTTTTCTAATGCTTCTTCTATATAATCATTTCCATCTATTTTTTCACCTTTAATCGCAACATATAAATCACCATTCTTTATTTTTCTAGTATCATTACAATAGTCCTCAATAATTATATTGCTGTTTCCGTAAAGGTTTCCATTACATATTTCACATATTTTTTTTGCCTCTATTTTATATTTACAATTATTCAAAATTTTCCCTCTTTCTTAAAATGCTATATATTTTAATTTGTATATTAATAATTTATTTAATTAATTGTTATTTTATAACATTTTTTTATAAATGAAAATACCTTTTAGTCAATTAGCTAAAGTTATGTGTCATTTTATTGACAAAACCTACTAAAAAAGGTAAAATTATTTAGGGAAATAACCAAAGGAGAGATTTTTATGTGGGGAGATATAGCAATAGCATTTTTACTTGCTTTTATAACAGCATATGTTTGTACACCATTTACAATTAGATTTGCAAGAAAAGTCGGTGCAATTGATATTCCTAAGGACAAACGTAAAATTCATAAATATGCAAAACCTCGTTTAGGCGGTTTAGCAGTAATAGCAGGATTTATTGTTTCTACAGTATATCTTTTAATTGTTATGTCTATAGAAGGTTCAATTTCATTAAAAGGTTTTGAAAATTATGACATGAAATTAATTGGATTTTTCTTAGGAGCCTTAGTTCTTGGAATCTTTTGCTATATTGATGATGTTAAAGGAATCCCACCTATTGTAAAATTAATTGGTCAATTACTTGCTGCAGGAATCGCTACTTATTGTGGAATTAGAATAGATAGAATTGTTATGTCTTCTTTTGGACAAGCAGTAGAATATAATGAAGTAATTTCAATAATAATTACAATGATATGGATTGTTGGAATAACAAATGCTATCAATTTAATAGATGGGTTAGATGGACTTTCTTCTGGAATATGCTTAATATCTTGTTTGTCTCTATTAATTATATTTACATTAAATGATTCACCACTTATTTCTATTATATTAATCACAGCACTTGGCGGTTCATTAGTTGGATTCTTACCATTTAACTTTAATCCAGCAAAAACATTTATTGGAGATACAGGTTCTAACTTTTTAGGATATTCACTTTCAATAATATCAATTCTAGGAGTTGCAAAAACATATACTGCAATTGTTTTAGTTGCACCATTAATAATTTTTGCTCTTCCTTTATTTGATACATTTTTAGCAATTATTAGAAGAATGATAAAAACAAAATCAATAAAAGGTGTATTTAAAGCAGATAAAGAACATTTACATCATAAATTAATGAAAAAAGGATACACACAAAAGCAAAGTGTATTTATGCTTTATGGAATAAGTGCAACATTTGGAATGTTTGCAATTATT
>JAEEGL012106306.1_pt1 | contig 17557 bp, 12 predicted proteins | sample 9134231 | NCBI WGS metagenome assembly JAEEGL01 (sample SAMN16246548, study PRJNA631951) | gut metagenome | biome: gut microbiome; feature: rumen; material: fiber-attached | host: Bos | place: Iran: Karaj | collected 2018-10 | reverse complement strand
TGGAGTGTCCAGGGACTGCAAAGACTACGATATTGAAATGAAAAAGGTAATGGCTGCAGTAGATATGGGGGCAGAAGCCATTATGGATTTGTCCAGCCATGGAAACACGGAACCTTTCCGACAGAAACTGGTAAAGGAATGCCCTGCCATGATTGGAACGGTGCCGATCTATGACAGTGTCATTCACTATCAAAGGGACCTTTCCACGTTAACGGCAAAGGACTTTGTGGATGTGGTTCGACTGCATGCCAAAAACGGTGTGGATTTTGTCACACTCCACTGTGGAATTACCAGAAAAACCATTGAGCAAATCAAAAAGCATAAAAGAAAGATGAATATCGTATCCCGTGGAGGTTCCATGGTTTTTGCCTGGATGAGTATGACGGGAGAAGAAAATCCTTTCTACGAATACTATGATGAGATTTTGGATATTTGCAGGGAATATGATGTGACGGTTTCTCTGGGAGATGCCTGCCGACCGGGATGCTTGGCGGATGCCAGCGATGTTTGTCAGATTGAGGAGTTGGTTCGTCTTGGAGAACTCACTAAAAGAGCCTGGGAAAAAGATGTTCAGGTAATGGTGGAAGGACCGGGACACATGCCCATGGATGAAATCGCAGCAAACATGAAAATCCAGCAGAAGGTTTGTATGGGAGCACCTTTTTATGTATTGGGACCTTTGGTAACGGATATTGCTCCGGGATACGACCATATTACAGCTGCCATTGGTGGAGCCATTGCAGCGCAAAACGGTGCGGCATTTTTATGTTATGTGACTCCCGCAGAGCATTTGGCCCTTCCAAATGTGGAAGATGTAAAACAGGGAATCATCGCTTCTAAGATTGCAGCCCATGCAGCAGACATTGCGAAAAAAGTTCCTCATGCTATGGATCAGGACAATGCCATGGCGGAAGCCAGACAGTGCTTTGACTGGGACAAACAGTGGGAGTGTGCCATTGATCCGGAGACTGCAAAACAAATTCGCCAGGACCGGGCACCGGAGTTTGATGACACCTGCTCCATGTGTGGAAAGTTTTGTGCTGTGCGCAGTATGAACAAGGCTTTGGCAGGAGAATATATCGATATATTGGGATAGATCAATAGAGTATTGGGAGACTTTATTGGAGTGAGTAAATAGAGTGTTGGGGGAGTTTCATTAACAGGAAGTAGTTGCATTTTAACTGCTTCCTGTTTTATATTTACAAATATGTAACGGCAAGAAACTTGTTGGAGAGAATGAGAGAGTTAATATGTATAGGGTTGCAATTGTAGAGGATGAAAGAGAATGCCAAAGCGTACTGGTGGAGTTTTTAAACCGGTACGAAAAGGAAAAGGATGTTCATATTATTCCAAGAATCTTTAATGACGGAATTGATATTTTGGATGATTACAGTGCGGATTATGACATTATTTTTTTGGATATTCGAATGAAGCACAAAGACGGAATGAAGACAGCCCAGGAGATTCGGGAACTGGACGGGGATGTGGTGATTATCTTTATTACTTCTCTAGCGCAGTATGCCATAGAAGGATATAAAGTGAATGCCTCCGATTTTATTTTGAAACCGGTAAAGTACCAACAGTTGGAACTGTCTTTGGATAAAGCCATTTCCTCTATCAAAAAATGGAAGATGGAAAAACAGATTTTGGTGACGGACGGAAGTACAAAGCGAAAAGTTTCCACTGACGAAATCTTTTATGTGGAAGTGACAAATCATGATTTGGTCTTTCATACCAAAAGCGGTGTTATGATGCAAAAAAACACTACTTTAAAAGAGATGGAAGTGGAATTGGCTCCCTTTAATTTTGCCAGAGGTAACAATGCTTTTCTTGTAAATTTAAAGCATGTGTCCCTAGTAAAAGGTGACGAAGTAACGGTAGGGGGAGAAACTCTTTATCTTAGTCGTGGACGAAAAAAGGATTTCTTACGGGCACTGGCTGATTATGTAGGAACAGGAGTGTAGTATGGTACAATCATTTTTAACTGAGATGTTAGCCGCCATTATAGTGTTTCTTATTCCTATGAATAAGAAAAGATGGTCGGGGTTGAAGTTTTTCGTTGTCAGTGCTTTGGCATATTTTGTAATAGCGAATTATTCTATTAACTGGTGGGTTTATAAGGATTCTTATAGGAGTATTGGGGAACTTGTTACCGGAATATTACCTACAGTGTCTTATTACGGAATACACATTGTTTTTTTGATGATTGCTATTTATCTCACAGTTGAGACAGATATTATGGAGACCATATATATTGTTTCCATCGCCTATGCTTCAGAACATATTGCTTATTGTATGCGTTTGCTCATAGAGTATACTACTTCCAACCAGATTGATAATAAAAGTCCATTAGTCTACGTTTTAGCACATGGAGTGGTATGCGTGGCATCTTATTATTTATTGGCAAAACCTATGACAAAAGACGGACATTACCGAATAGATGCCATTACTTCCATCTGGACCGGAGTATTTGTTATTTTTCTTGTTTTGGTTTTAAGTTTGATTTCGTTTGTTAAAGGTTTTCAGTATATTCATGCGGTTTATGCGTCCATGGCCTGTTTTTTACTTTTAAGCATGCAGCGGGGACAGGTCATTGCCAGGTTGGAAGAGGAAGAATTTGCCTTTCGTGAAAAGCTTTGGAATAAGAAAAAGATGCAGTATAAAATTTCCAAAGATGCCATGGCCGTGGTGAACCGAAACTATCATGACATCAAACATCAAATCGCCGCAGTGAACGCCATGACAGATGAAGAGCGAAGACAGGAAGCCCTTCAAAGAATGGAAGAAAACATTGGAATCTACGATTCTGTGGTGCATACGGAAAATGAACTTTTAGATACGGTGTTGACGGAAAAACGTCTGGCCTGCGGACGGAAAAAGATTACCATGAGTTGTATCTGTGAGGGAAAATCCATGCTTTTTATGGATGGGTTGGACCTTTATACCCTTTTGGGAAATGCCTTGGATAATGCTATAGAGGCAGCAGAAAAGGTGCCGGAAGGTGAGCGCTATATTTCTGTTTTGATTCAAAAAAAGCTGGGGATGACGATTGTGGAAATTCGAAATCCCATTGCTGTAGCGCCCACCATCAAAGACGGAAATCTTTTTACCACGAAAAAAGATAAGGATTCCCATGGCTATGGGGTAAACAGCATGAAAGAAATCGTTAAAAAATACGATGGTATTTTTGAATATAAGGCAAATGACAAAACCTTTGTGGTACGGATGATCTTTCAAAAATAAAAGATATTTTTTACTTGCATTCTACGATAAAAAAAATGCAAGTTACGAGAAATCACTCAAATATGAAATAGAAAATGTAAATTGTAATCAAGGCGTTATCTAGGAGGGGTAGGGTCTTGATTATTTTTGTATAGGAGTGAAAAAAATGTCAAAGAAGAAAGAACAGTCTATGACGAAAAAGATTGTAAAGACAGTGATTTCTGCAGTATTGATTGTTGGCATGTTGATTGGTATGTATTATGCGAATACCCTTTTGGTTGACAACAATCGTATGGTAGATAACATGTCCGGTGCCAATGCAAAGGTCATTGATAAAAATGGCGTGGACACCGCAGATTATGATTTGGACTATTACAAATCAGATTACGAAAGTGAAGAGGAGTTAAAAGAGGCTGAGCAAAAGTTGGATGATCAAATTGCCAGCGAAGGAATGGTGTTATTGAAAAATGACGGAATCCTTCCTTTGGTAAACAAGGATGAGACTTTCAGCTTTTTCAGTGTAAACTCCAATAAAGTGACCACTCAGTCCGGTATTATGGGCATGGGTTCCGGAAATTTAAAAGAGGAGTTTGAAGCCAGTGGATTAAAGGTAAATGAAACTCTGTGGGATTTCTACAGTGGAAAAGCATCTGACTATGGTCTTGGACAGGGATCTGTAAGCTTTGGTGATGATGAGGACTTTAGCATCAACGAAGTGCCCTTGGCGGATATTACATCCGACAGCAAGGTGGTAGACTCTATTCAGGGAACGATTCCCATTTATGTATTTAAACGTGTTGCCGGCGAAGGAAGAGATATGCCTCGTTCCATGTACAATCACGCTGACAATCAGGCAGATAAGGAAAAGAGTTATATTGAACCTGATACCACAGAGTTGGAGATTTTATCTTACTTAAATGATAATTTTGAAAATGTTATTCTGTTGGTGAACTCCAATGCCGCTGTAGAGTTGGATTGGTTAAAAGACTATCCACACATCACAGCAGTAGTGGAAGCTACTTCCGGTTTGACCCAGTTTGCTGAAATTCTTACAGGTGAAAAGAACCCCTCCGGTCGAACAGTAGATACATACGCAGCTGATGCATCAAAGTCACCTGCAGCTGCTAACTTTGGTGATTATCAGTACTATGATGAAAATGGAAATCCTACCAAGTACAACTATGTTACTTATCAGGAAGGCATTTACGTAGGTTATCGCTATTACGAGACAAGATACGAAGATGTGGTTATGAATACTGCCAATGTTGGCGAGTATGATTATTCATCTGAGGTTTGTTATCCTTTTGGTTATGGTTTGTCTTACACTACATTTGATTGGGCAAATCAGACAGTTACCTGGGATGGCAATGTGTGCAAGGTAACCGTAGATGTTACAAATACCGGTGCGATGGCCGGAAAAGATGTTGTGGAAATCTATGCTCAGTCACCTTACACAGAGTATGACAAGGCAAATGGTGTAGAAAAGGCTGCTGTGGAATTGGTTGGCTACGGAAAGACCAAGGAATTGGCTCCCGGAGAAACCGAGACAGTAGAAGTAACCTTTACTCAGAGCCAGTTAAAGGCATATGATTATAACAATGCAAAAACTTACATTTTGGATGCAGGTACTTACTACATTACAGCAGCAAAGAATGCTCATGAAGCAGTAAATAACATCCTTTCCAAGAAAGGATTTGATGTATCCACAGGAATGACTGCTGATGGAAATGCTGACTTTGTAGCAGAATACGTACCGGAAAATGCAGATGTGGACACCACCACTTATGCAAAAGATGATTACAGCGGTGTGGAGATTACCAACCAGCTGGATTTTGCAAAAGGTGACACCACCTATCTTACCAGAAGTGATTGGGAGGGTACCTTCCCTCAGCATGACGGTGAAGTTTCTGATGAAATTTCTACCTGGGGTAATGAAATCAACGGAGAAGACAAGGACGGAAACCCTGCTTCTTTTGTTTACAAGAAAGAAGTTTCCGAAGATGAAATCAAGGCTTTGGATGCCTTTGATTCTCTAAATGATGAAGATACATCAGCATTTACAGATAAACCTGTATATGGTAAAAACAACGGCCTTACTTTGATTGATATGAGAGGTCTGGATTATGATGATCCCAAGTGGGATGATTTGTTGGATGAGCTTACCGCAGATGATTATTACTATACCATCGGTCGTTCCGGTTACGGAATCGAAGCCATCAAATCCGTAGACATGCCTTTTGGTATGGATGCAGATACAGCAAATGGATTGATTTACGGCGGTACCGGAAAGTACTATCCAAACTCCATGGCTTTGGCACAGACCTGGAATCAGGAACTGGCTAAAGAATATGGAACCATGATTGGTAATGAAGCTCTTGCCGGTGGAATGAACGGATGGTATGCACCTTCCATGAACATTCACAGAACCCCTTATTCCGGAAGAAACGGAGAATACTATTCTGAAGATTCCTTCCTTTCCGGAGCAGTTGCCAGCAACGAAGTTTTAGGCTGTGCTTCTAAGGGTGTTTACGCTTACATTAAGCACTTTGCTTTCAACGATCAGGAAAACCACAGAGGTGACAGAGACGGACAGTTCTCTATTGCTACCTGGTTAAATGAACAGGCAGCTCGTGAACTTTACTTGGAGCCTTTTGAAATTTGTATGAAAGCCGGAAACGTAGAAGAAAGCTATCTTGCAGATAACGGAGATGGAACTTTTACTCCCGAGACCCGTGAAATCAGAGCATGTCAGGCTATTATGACAGCCTTCAACCGAGTAGGAAATGTTTGGACCGGTGGATGCTATCCATTGATTACCGGCATTGTTCGAAATGAGTGGGCATTTGATGGTTTGATTATTACCGACAATGCAAATACCGGTGTGTTTATGGATTCTGTTCAGATGATTGAAGCAGGAGCTGATATTAAGCTAACCTCTGCAGATGATTCCATGAGATTCGACTGGGATAAAAATGATAAAGTTCAGTATCATTACGCAAGAGAAGCAATGCATCGTACACTTTATACATTAGCAAATTCCAATGCAATGCAGGGCATGATGCATGGTATGAAGTTTGAACACAAGGTGACCACCACCCAGCTTGTTCAAAGAGCAGTAAATATTGCTTTCCCGATTCTTATTGTTATTCTTGTATTAATGACGGTATTGAGATTTATTCCTAGAAAGAAGAAAGAAGACTAAAGCGGTATTATTGAAGTAAAAAAGTAAAGAATAACGATAATCATTGTTGGGACGAAATAGTGGGAAACGAAGGTTATTGTGGTTTATGAAAGAAAGTTGGACTGAGAAATCGGTCCAGCTTTTTTGTTGTAGAAACATATTGTTCCACAGAATGAATTATTAAAAAATAATTATTTAGTGTTGACATCCATAAAAACCTAGTGTACTATCTAACTAGTACAGAGGTACGCGAATGGTATACGCCTTTGTACCGTAAAATCGATTTTATAACAGTATGCAAAAGAAAGTGGAGATGAGGTATGGAGTTTAAATCAAACACACCAATCTATCTGCAGGTGATTGAAGACATAAAGTCCAGAATCCTTTCCGGGGAAATTAAGCCCGGAGACAAACTTCCATCTTCCAGAGAACTGGCAGTGCAGTATGATATTAATCCAAATACTGCAGCCCGTATTTATTCCGAGATGGAGCGTATGGGACTTTCCTATACGAAGCGGGGAATAGGAACCTTTGTGGCGGAAACCACTGATACGCTGGATAGTATGAAAGAAGAAGCCCTGCAGAAAGTGCTCTTAGAGTTTAGGGATGCCATGAAATCCATGGGATATGACGAAGCATCCATGCTAAGTGAGTTGAAAAAGTTTTTATCAGAGAAATCATAATGAGTTTATGAATTGATTCGAAGAAATCATGAAAAAATGAATTATGAAAACATGGAATTTGTTAGGAAGGAAAGATTATGAAAGTACAATGTAATAATTTAACAAAAAAATATTACACAAAGACGGCTGTTGACCATATTAATCTAACATTTGAACCGGGACATATTTATGCTCTTTTGGGACCGAATGGAAGCGGAAAATCCACACTTATGAAAATGATTTCCGGATTAACCACACAAAACGATGGTGAGATTTTATTTGACGGAGAAAAGCAGACCTGGAGAAATAAGGCAGATGTAGCCTATGCTCCTACGGAAGCCTTTTTCTTTAGCTACATGACCATCAAAAACGTAGCAGAGTACTATGATGACTTTTTTGCGGATTTTGATCGTGCACTGTTTCAGAAGCTTTTACAGGAAGTGGATTTAAGGGAAGAGATGAAGATTAAGAGCCTTTCTTCCGGAATGCTGGCAAAGATGAAAATTGCAGTTACCCTTTCTCGAAGAGCAAAGATGATTTTATTAGATGAGCCTTTAAACGGAATCGATTTAATGTCTAGGGATGCCATTATTAAAACCATTATCGGATATGCTCCGGAGGATGGCAGTGTAGTGATTTCCAGTCATATGGTAGAGGAGTTGGAAAAGACAGTGGACTATGCCATTTTTATGCGAGAAGGTTCCATTGCTTACGAAACAGACGTAGAGGAACTTCGTGAAAAAGAGACAAAGTCTATTGTAGATAAATACCGTGAAATATACAGTTGGGAGGTAGCGTAATGTTTAAGACAATGAAATATGAATTAATGAAAAACCGTGTACCGATTTTTGTTATGCTGGGAATCCTGGCTGTATTAGAGTGTTTGTTTTTATATGAAAACTATTTTGACTTTGAAAATGTAGGTATCTCCATTGTTCTTTTAATACTGACTGGAGGAGCCGTATTTTTTTGGATATTAATCAATGGACTTGTAATGTTTTCCAGAGATTTTAATAATAAAAGCGGATACTTGGTGTATATGACTCCCCAGCCTGCAGTAAAGATTATTACAGCAAAGATTTTAACCGCATTTTTCACTGGAGTAGCATTCATGGTTGGTTATTCTCTTTTGGGAGTTTTGGATATTCATCTTTTGATTTCTAAAGGACATCAAATGGCAGAACAAATGGGTGGCAATACAGCCAAGGTGTTTGAGTCGGACATGGCAAGTTTTGCTTCATTTTTAGACATGTTGTTGAGCGAAAAGACCATTCTTTCCATTGGAAAAGCAGGATTTATTATGATTGTAGAGGTGTTCTTTATTCTAACAGTTGCTTATTTTGCTATTTCATTGGGAAATACCTTGCTCCGTGGACATAAACTTCAGGGACTGATTAGTTTTGTATTGTTTATTGCTTTATGCGTAATCTTTAATTATTTCGCTAATATGGTTTTGCCGGATTATGATTTTTCCGTTATGATAGGTGAAGATGGTGTGGTAGTAAACAGTATCAATCTTTTCTCCACAGCCGGCATTGCAAATCTGGTATCTTGCATTGGCTTAGGCGTTTTGGCTATGTTTGGATCTGCATATTTGATTGAAAATAAAATAGATTTATAAGTAACTAATAGGATGTCTGCTTCTGATGTATGAGCTTTTTATATTCAGAGGGAGACATCCCTTTTTCTTTTTTCATTTGGTTTGATAAATATGTTATAATCGAGTAAATTTTTTGTTGATGCAACATATTCTAAGGAAAAGAGAAAGCAAAAAATGTATCAAATAGCTATTGTAGAAGACGAAAAAGAGTTTCAACAGTTATTTCAAAAATATGTAAAGCGATATGCAGATGAGAACCATTTGGAGGTGAACATCTCTGTTTTTCCCGATGGACTGGATTTGACAGAAGGGTATTCTTCCCGGTTTGATGTGATTTTGATGGACATTCAAATGAAGCATCAGGATGGTATGACGGCGGCAAAGTTGGTAAGAGAGCATGACGAAGATGTGGCCATTATGTTTATTACCACCTTGGCCCAGTATGCTTTGCATGGGTATGAAGTGGGCGCGACAGACTATGTTTTAAAGCCGGTGGAATATGAAAAGTTTGCCTTTCGCTTTGAGCGGGTACTTCGTCACGTAAAAAAGAAAGACCACGATTATTTGATTTTACCTGCACAGGACGGACAGGACCGAGTACCTTTAAACGATGTTTTATATATAGAGGTGGTACATCATTATTTGTATGTTCATTTGAAGGACAAAGAGTATCGTATTCGGGAAACCATTGGAAATATGGAAGAGCAATTGGAGGGAAAGCCCTTTGTCCGCTGTGATCGGTCTGTGATTGTAAATCTTTCCAAGGTGACAAAAATTGGAAAAGACACGGTGGAAATCGGTTCCGTGATTTTGCCTGTGAGCCGTTCCAGAAAGAAACCATTTTTAGAAGCAGTGATGGAGTATAAAAAATAAGTCATGTTTTTATTTAGTCAACTTGTAATGGGATATGTCTTTTCCCGACAAATGAAAAGACGAAAAAATTTTTATCAATTGCAAATGTTCTTTGGACTTATTTTTTTCGTTGGTGTCATCGTTCTTCAGTATGTGGGAGGAATGGACGGCAAAGAAATCATTCATGGTTACCAGCCATTTATGGAACTGATATCCACGGTACTTGTATGTTTTGGAATTATGCTTCTCATTGCCTTTTGGATTTTGAAAAGCTATGAGGTGACCTGGGCTGAGGCGCTGTATGCTTCCGGCTTGGCTTATTTGGCTCAGCACTCAGTATACTGTTTGCAAAATCTCTTATGGCAGAAATTACCCTTGCCCCAAAGTGGATGGCTGCATGAGGTTTGCGCTACGTTGGTGTTGTTTTTGGTGGCTATCCTTCTTTATTTCGCCGTTGCGAAGCACATGGTGTATGAGCATCATTACATTGCCAGCATTCGGGAAACCATACCCCTTTTGGCCATGATTATTACCATTGTGGTGGTATTTTCTGCCTTGGCTACGGAGTATCAGTTTGTGCTTCTTCACAGTTTATATGCCTTTATTTTCTGTGTTTTTATTTTGCTCTTCCAATTGGAACGTCAAAAAACTTTGGCAAAGGAAGAGGAGGCTACCATTCGGGAGCAGCTGCTTGTTACTCAGCAGGCCCAGTACAAAATTTACAAAGAAAACGTGGATTTGATCAATATTAAATCCCATGATTTGAAACATCAAATTGCAGCTCTTCGTACCATGTACGATGATTCTTTGGGCAATGAAGTAATCAATTCCATTGCCGGTACAGTACGGATTTATGATTCCTTTGTTCGCACGGGAAACGAAGGCTTGGATACCATTTTGACGGCGAAGAACCAACAGTGTATGGACAAAAATATTTTGTTTACCTGTATCGCTGACGGAAAGGTTCTTAAAAATATGGATCCCATAGATTTGTTTACCTTATTTGGAAACATGATGGACAACGCCATTGAAGCGGTGGAGCATTTGCCAAAGGAAGAAAGAAGTATTTCTTTATCCGTGAAGGAAGAGCTGGGCATGGTTTTGATTACGGAGGAAAATCCCTGCAAAAGGACGAAGCAGGAAAACGGCAGATTCCAAACCACCAAAGAGGACAAAGCCAATCATGGCTATGGCATTCGAAGTATGGAAATGGTGGCAAAAAAATACGATGGCACGCTGAGCGCTGATGTGAAGGATGACGTATTTACATTGATGGCTGTTTTATATTTATAAATAATTACCGTTTAGGACACATTTTTTACAGACCGGGTCAGATGACTCCGGTCTCTTTTTTTCCCTGTTATAGTGTGAGTATCTTAAGTTGGGACCGAAATGGAAACAATTGGGAAATACTAGGAGGACATATTATGAAAAAAGAGGGAAAAAAGAAAATCAGAATCGGCAATATTATTGGCCGGATTTTCACATCACTTGGAGCAATTTTAATGATTGTTATTTTAGTTGCTGCCAACACCTTACTTCCTACTTACGGAAGAATGGTGACGGAACTTACCGGCTATCGTCAGGCTTGGAAAACCGACAAGGCTGTCAAGGCTTTGGATTTGGACTACAACAAGCCGGTGTATGAAACCGAAGAGGAACAACATGAAGCGGAAATCGCTTTTAACGAACAGGAAGAACAGGAAGGTGCTGTACTTTTAAAGCACACCGATGGCTATATGCCTTATGAAGAGGGAACCACCTTTAGTTTGTTCTCACACTCATCTGTAGATTATATTTCCGGATCTTTGATGGGAAGCTTTGGTGGAAACGGCGGAAATTTAAAAACTGCTTTGGAAAGCCGTGGATTTAAGGTAAACGAAGACCTTTGGAATTTCTATTCTGAGGGAGCCGGTAGCGAACACCACAGAGGAAGTGGTTCTATCAGCTACGGTGCAGATGAAGACTTTACCATAGATGAAGCTCCTTTGTCAGAGATTCAGGCAGAAGAAGGCTTGGAAGATTCCTTTAAAGGAACAACCGCAGTATTTGTTCTTTCCCGTGTGGTTGGTGAAGGACGAGATATGCCTAGAAGTATGTACAATCACACCGACATTCCGGAGGATCAGGTAAAGAGTTATTTGGAACCGGATTCTGTGGAATTGGAAATCATCAATTACCTAAATGAAAACTTTGATGATGTACTTATTTTGGTAAATACCTGTGGTTCTATGGAACTTGGTTGGGTGGAAGATTATGCCAATATCCACACCGTGCTTTATACCGGACTTCCCGGAACCTACGGACTAAACGGTGTAGCAGATATTATTGCCGGAAATGTAAATCCTTCCGGACACCTGGTAGATACCTATGCCTTTGATGCATTTTCTTCTCCTGCTACACAAAACTACGGTAGCTATTATTATGCACAGGATGGAGAGTTAACAAACTATACCTATTTGTCTTATGCAGAAGGTATTTATGTTGGTTATAAATACTATGAGACCAGATATGAAGATGCAGTGTTAAATCAGGGAAATGCCGGGGAGTATGATTATGCTTCTACCGTTCAATATCCTTTTGGATACGGACTTTCCCTTACAACTTTTGAATGGTCAGATTATCAGGTAACAGAAGATGAGGACAGCTTTACTGCAAAAATTACCGTAACCAATACCGGTGATATTGCCGGAAAAGATGTGGTTCAGCTTTATCTTCAGAGTCCTTATACCGACTATGACAAAGCAAACAACGTGGAAAAATCTGCGGTTCAGTTGGTGGAATATGATAAGACCGATTTACTTGAGCCGGGAGAATCCCAGACTTTGGAAATCACCTTTGACAAGAGCGAGATGAAGGCTTATGACTACACAACTGCAAAAACTTATGTAGTAGATGCGGGGGATTATTATATTACCGCAGGCCATGATGCCCATGATGCCATCAACAACATCCTCTCTGCAAAGGGTAAAACTGTGGCAGACGGAATGACAGCAGAAGGAAACGCAGCCCTTACCTATTTGCACACAGAAACAGAATTTGATAACACCACCTACGCTACAGATGAAAAGAGTGGAGAAACAATTTCCAATGTCTTTGATGATGCAAGAGGAGATTTCACCTGCTTAACAAGAAATGACTGGGTAGGAACTTATCCAGACCATGACGGTGTGGTAAGTACCACCATTAGTACCTGGGGGAATGAAATCAACGGTACAGATGCAGATGGAAATCCGGCTTCTTATGAATACATGAAGGAAGCATCGGACGAAATTATTGAAGCTTTAAAGGGAACGGATTCCGGAAATCCTTCTACGGAAGAAGATTTTGATGACGAGATTATTTACAACGAAGACAATGGCTTTACCTTGGCAGACCTTCGTGGTCTTTCCTACGACGATGAAAAGTGGGAAAAACTTTTGAACCAGTTAAGTGCCGAAGATTTACAAAAACTGGCAACTTCTTCCGGATACGGAACACTAGCTTATGACAGTGTTGGAAAGCCCTACTGTATGGACGCAGATGCGGCAAATGGTTTGGTATTTGGTGCCGTTGGAGGAACCGCAGGAAGTGTCACCTTTAGTGGTGTAAACATTTTGACGCAGACCTGGAACAAAGATATGGCTGAGACCTATGGTGATTTGATTTCATCTGCAGCCCTTTTGGGAAGCGGTACCATCGGTTGGTACAGCCCTGCTATGAATATTCATAGAACACCTTTCTCAGGAAGAAACAATGAGTATCCTTCCGAGGATGGAACCCAAGCAGGAATAGTGACTTCAAACATTGTGTACCATGCAGCATCTCACGGAATGTACACCTTTATTAAGCACTTTGCCTTAAACGATCAGGAAAACCATCGAGGAGATGCCGGAGATGGTGGCGGAGTAGCAGGCGTATCTACATGGAGTAATGAACAGGCAATTCGTGAAATCTACTTAAAACCCTTTGAAACCTGTATCAAACTTCCCGATGTTCTGGTAAGTTATGCAGCTGTAGATGATGAAGGAAACTATACTTTGGAAGAGGGAAGTGTTCCTGCATGTAATGCACTGATGACCAGCTTTAACAGACTTGGTACTACATGGACCGGTGGAAACTACGCCCTTCTTACCAACCTTTTGCGTAAGGAGTGGGGCTTCAACGGATTTGTAATTACTGATGCAGCCGGAGCAATTTATATGAACGGAAATCAGATGTTGGAAGCCGGAGGAGATGCGGAACTTCGCTACAAGAAGGACGAAAACTTTACCTTTGACGAAAACAATGTAGCAGATTACCACTATGCTCGTCAGGCAGCTCACCATATTTTGTATACGGTAGCAAATTCCAGTGCCATGAACGGATCTGCACCGGGAAGTGAGCTTACAGGAATGCCGAATGATAAGAAGTTTAGAATCATTCTTTCCATTGTTGCAATTTTAGGTTTTGCTTTACTTACATTTGTGAATGTTCGACTTTGGAGACCGAAAAAGACAATTGTAGTGGAAAATAAATAATATCAACGGCCACCTTTTTAGGTGAAATAAAATAAAAGAAGGTATCTGAATATTTCAGATACCTTCCTTTTTTTACTATGGGATAAATTATCGTCAACTTTTGCATCCCGCTTTATTTTATTATCTCCAGATGACTCCGTATTTACCAATGAACTCTACGTATTCATTCCATGCTTCTTTTAAAAAATTCTTCATAATCAAATCCTCCGTTTTTCTTTTTTCTTCTGTTTCTTTACAATTGCATTATAGTATGGGGAGGATAGGATTGCTTGTCATTTCAAAATTAAAAGTAGTCAAATCTTGCAAAGGTTACAATTGAAAACTTGCAATGTATTCCATGTCATTTTCGATACGGATACCCGGATCAGCTAAGACAAGAGTAGGATGCTTGTCTTGAGTTTCCAACATATGAGCGAAATTATACATGGCAATTCCCATATCTACCTTCTGCACATCGTAAACGCCGTTGTCGTATCCTTTGTTCTTTTTCTCATAGAAGTGGAAGGTGTTTTCACAAACAACAACTCGCCAAGGCTGCTTGTTTACAGCGGAAGGTGCCCAACGAAGTGCTTCTAAGGCATCATAGATGCATTCTGCCTGCGCCTCCAATGGAGTTAAGGGAGTGGAAAAATCATTTTTAAAGAACAATTTTTCAAAGTCCATACGTTTATCAGCGCCGGTGCCTTTTCGCATCATAGTTTCTTTTAAGGTCATTTTTTCTGCACAATAGCCCAAAGGACTCATGCAAGGCATGATTTCGCCATCCTGTAATTGGGCAGCCTGCTCGAATTTATCTCTTGGCATGGTACCTCCAATGAGGACGGTGCCCAAGCCCAAACTGTGAGCATACATCAGAAAGTTTTGAAAACTGTATCCATAAGCCACATCTGCATTTTTCCCTACATTTACTTTTGCGGTAACGAAACAGGGGGCATCTGTAATGACCGGACTGGACAAATTCTGTTCAGCTGCAGAATGAAATCCATATGTAACGGGAATCTGAAAGGGATTTTCATCTGCTTCGGCGTATTTTTTCAGTTTTTCCATAATGTTGTCGGAAATGGACTTTCCATCAAAGGTACGTACTGAACGTCTTGTTTTCACAAGGTCTAAAAAGTTTTCCATAGTGTTCCTCCTTGTAAGTGTTTTTGATATATTATATTGCATGAAACTGAATTGCGCAATATTTAATCCTGCACTATAAACTTTTTGTAAATGCTTTTTTCCAATTCAGTCCTATGGTAAAATTGAAACAGATTGGGGTATAAATCATGAGGAGAAGAGTTTCTTTTTGTGGAGGTATTGTATGAAAGAACAGTTTTTTCCTGAAGTAAAAAAGAATTTTGGATTTGGTTGTATGCGTCTTCCAATGGGAGTAGGCGTGAACAAAAAAGAGTTTTCAAAAATGATTGATTACTTTATGGACCATGGATTTAATTACTTTGACACCGCCCATGGATATTTGGCAGGCCTTAGTGAAAAGGCCATTCGAAGCTGCTTGGCGGAGCGTTATGATCGAAAGGATTTTATCCTCACGGATAAGCTTACCGCGCCTTATTTTAAGAAGCAGGAGGACATTCGCCCCTTCTTTGAAAAGCAGTTAAAAGCCTGTGGTGTGGAGTATTTTGATTTTTATTTGATGCATGCCCAGGATGCTCAGGTTTATGAAAAGTTTAAAGCGTGCAAAGCTTATGAGACAGCCCTTCAGTTGAAAGAGGAAGGTCTTATCAAACATTTTGGAATTTCCTTCCATGATACTCCGGAGGTTTTGGATCGCATTTTAACAGATTATCCTCAGGTGGAAGTGGTTCAGATTCAGTTTAATTATTTGGATTATTACAACCCTTCCGTAGAGAGTAAGCGGGTTTACGAAGTGTGTGAAAAGCACAATAAGCCAGTGATTGTTATGGAGCCGGTAAAGGGCGGCAGTCTTGTGGATCTTTCCGATGACGCAAAGGCGATTTTGGACGAAGAAAATAAGAAGAGCCAAAAAGATTATAGCTACGCAAGTTACGCTATTCGTTTTGCAGCAAGCTTTCCTCAAATTTTTATGGTGCTGTCCGGTATGAGCAACTTTGAACAGATGGAAGACAATGTCAGCTTCATGGAAAACTTTGAACCCCTAAACGATTCAGAAATGGATGCTGTAGATCGTGTGCGCAAGACCTTTGAAGAGTTGCAGTTGATACCTTGTACCTCTTGTCATTACTGCGTTTTGGATAATGAGTGTCCGAAGAATATTAAGATTCCTGAGTTGTTTGCTTGCTACAACGATAGAAAACGGTTTAAAGACTGGAATCAGAATATGTACTATGATTTGAATACCAGGGATGCCGGAAAGGCTTCGGATTGTATTCAATGTGGAAAATGCGAGCAGGTTTGCCCTCAGCATTTACCAATCAGAGACTTATTAAAGGATGTTTCTAAAACATTCCATGGTTAAAAAAGAAGCAGATGGGCAGCTCGAGCGTCCATCTGCTATTTGTTTATTATTTATCTTTGTCAAATCTTAAATCAAAGGGAAGAAATTTTGAAGTCAGAAAGACAATATGCCATAATAAAACAGATGAGATTTGAAAGGAGAATGAAATGTCCGGAATAAAGACAATGGATTTTGATCATATTAAGGAAGAAGATTTAAAAGATGGAAGTCTTTTAAATAGTTTGATCCACGAGTTTCTTAAGGATCACTCAAAAGAGACAGCCCTTTATATTTTTGCGGTACTTCGCGTTAGTACCTTAATTGCACCGGTGGTGGTAGATGAAGGCGAAGAAGTAAATGATATTTTGCAAAGTGGAGAAGAATTTTATTTACCACTATTTTCTTCAAAAGCAGTGATGGCTGGAACCTACGGGGAAGACGCCAAGCAGATGGAACTGAGTATTTATGACGCCATGGAAATGGTGAATCACGGTAATGGAAGTTTGGAAGGAATTGTAATCAACGCTTTTTCCGAACCTTTCATGCTTCCTAGAGATATGTTCGATATGCTTGAACAAAAGTAAAACACCAACCGGGTCTGGTTGGTGTTTAAGGGGAGAGTAATATGAAAAAAAATATTATCAAGTGAAACTTTGTTGTTTGAGGAGTGTTTCATTTGATGATTTTATGATAATGCCAAAACCTTAAATGAAGTTTAAGGAAAGTGTGAAAGAAATGTGAAGAAACTGTGATGGATTCTTAGGAGTAGTCAACTGTGAGTTGAATGATTTTTTCGTGCTTATAAGTTGGTTTTCGCCGTTTCTGGAAAAACCGGGCAGAAATTTCAAAGAAACTAAAAAACAGCCCGGAAAGTAAAAAAGTAAGTTGAAGAAGTCGACTTGGATTTGAAGTGTTTCGAAAAAAACCGGGCGGAAATCTCAAAGAAACTAAAAAAAAGCCCGGAAAGTAAAAAAGTAAGTTGAAGAAGTCGATTTGGATTTGAAGTGTTTCGAAAAAAACCGGGCAGAAATCTCGAAGAAACTAAAAAACAGCCCGGAAAGTAAAAAAGTAAGTTGAAGAAGTCGACTTGGATTTGAAGTGTTTCGAAAAAAACCGGGC
>JAEEGL011527163.1_pt1 | contig 17557 bp, 13 predicted proteins | sample 9134231 | NCBI WGS metagenome assembly JAEEGL01 (sample SAMN16246548, study PRJNA631951) | gut metagenome | biome: gut microbiome; feature: rumen; material: fiber-attached | host: Bos | place: Iran: Karaj | collected 2018-10 | reverse complement strand
GCACAGAGAGATTGCAAGAGACGCTGTCAGGAAATCACTGGTTCTTTTGGAAAACAAGAATAAAGCCCTTCCTCTTACAGGAAAAAAGCTTGCCTTCATCGGCCCCTACGCTGATGAGCTTCACCTTAACAGCACCTGGGCCATCTCCTGCGATGTTGAGGACACAGTTACCATAAAGGCTGCTGCCGAAAAGCTCTACGAGGGCACAGACGTTTCACTTCGTTTTGCAAAAGGCTGCGAGATGCTGGATGACAATACCGAGCTTTCAAGAGACTGCTTTAAGTCAGAGCTTTCAGATGCAGAAAAGAAGGCCCTTCTGGATGAAGCTCTTGAAGCAGCCCAGTGGGCAGATGAGATAATCTTTTGCCTTGGAGAATCCGTGGATCAGTCCGGCGAATCCACCAGCCGCGTACATATCACAATTCCGCAGGTTCAGGCAGAGCTCTTCAGAAAGGTTGCAGAAAAAGCTGAAGGCACAGGCAAAAAGCTTGTGACTCTCCTTATAAACGGAAGGCCCCTTGAGACCTGCGAACTGGCTGCAAAGTCAGATGCTCTGCTGGTTTGCTGGAGACCTGGAACTGAGGGCGGAAACGGAATCATGGATGTCCTTTCAGGAAAGGTATCTCCTTCCGGTAAGCTTCCCATGAGCTTCCCTTACACAGCAGCCCAGGCTCCGGTTCACTACGACTGCTACAACACCGGAAGACCAAGACCCAAGGATGCACCTTCACTTTTTACCTCAAGATATCTTGACTGTCCAAATGAGCCAAAATACTGCTTTGGCTACGGACTGACCTATTCCGAGTTTGAAGTTTCAAAAGTATCACTTTCATCAGATACTCTTAAAGCCGGCGATGCTGCAGGAATCACAGCAACAGTCACTGTTAAGAACAAAGGGGATTTCGATGCAACAGAAACGCTCCAGCTCTACATCAGAGACCTGGTTGGTTCAAGAGCCCGCCCGGTAAAAGAGCTCAAGGGCTTTGAGAAGGTTTCTTTAAAGAAGGGAGAATCCAAGGAGATTTCCTTTAAGATCACAGAGGATATGCTGAGGTTCTTTACCATAAATAACCGCTTCGAAAGCGAGAGCGGTAAGTTCAAGCTATTCGTAGGACTTAGCTCCGATACAGATAACGAAGCAGAATTTGAATTATCATAAGTAATGAAAAAGCATAATCACCCTCGCGAACTTGTTCGGAGTGATTATGCTTTTTTATTTGTCATTACTATTTTTCAGTATTTCCAAAAACTCTGCAACTGTAAGTATCTCAATATCATAATAGCATCTTATATACAGAGATCCTCTACTGTCTCAAGGAGCTTTCTCATATGCTCTATTGAATGCTTTATCCTGATATCCATAAGCTCAGGATTTCCGACCTTTAAGACTATAAGTACCTGCATAAATCGAACATAGCTGAGAAGTTCAATTTTGCTTTTGGCCTGCGAAAGAGTCTTTTCATCAATACCTTTAAAATACTGGTTAAGCAATAGCTCGTAGACCTTGTTTCCAACCTCCTGTGTTATACCAAGGAATTTTTCGATGTTGTCAGGCTCGTCCTCGGAAAAAGCAATATACGTAAGAAACAGCCCTGCCAGGTCAAACACCGGATTTCCGGTACTAAGAGTATCCATATCGATCAGCATCATCTCATCCCCGGAGAGCATGATATTTTTCATCTGAAGATCTCCGTGAACAACATGGTAATCCGCGGGCATTTTCTCAAGAAGAACCTTTATTCTTTCGTATATATCTTCAGGAAGCTGCTGCGCAATTCCATCAAGAAATTCCAGATATATGTCCCTTGTAAAAGGCAGCATATCAGGCTTTGCTTCAACTGCATGAATTGACTTTATAAAATCTGCGTACTGTCTGATAAAATCATCGCAGTCCTTGCCCTTACTAATCAGTACATCGTTGCAGTTTTGGGCCTTTATAAGTTCAAAAACTGTTCCGTAGGAACCATCCACCTCAACCACGTCAAAAGGAATAGCCGTCGGAATTCCGCTGACGAAAGCCTGACGAGCCTTTTTCTGCTCATTCTGTGCCATTGGAAGAAATGAAGGATCGTCGTACTTTTTTACAACAGTCTCCTCATCAAGCTTATATACCGTGCCAAGAGCACCTTTTCCGATGATCTCACAATTTTCAATACTCACTTTGCGCATCATAACACCTCGATTGTGCTGTTCTTACAAAAGCTATGGTAAATGAATGTCTTCGCATCTATATATAAGATATCATATCATTTTGAACGTTTTAAAATACTGTTCAAAAAATTAAATTCCGATAAACTTTTTAGTCTAAGTTCAGTGTTTTAGAGCGTTATGCGTTATAATGAAGGCAGAAGAAGTATTGTGGAAAGGTGCTATGAATATGCAGTCAATTATAGGTTTTTTACAAAGTCCGGATTATCTTGCAGTTGCTATAAGATTAGTACTGGCGACGCTTTTTGGTAGCCTTATCGGCTGGGAAAGAGTTGTAAAAAGACATAACGCCGGAATAAAGACATTTGCTCTTGTGAGTCTGGGCTCCGCAGTAGCCACATCACTTAACATCTACTTGGCCCAGCTTCCGGGGCTATCGGCAGATGTAAGCCGAATCCCGGCTGGTGTTGTAAGCGGAATCGGTTTCCTTGGTGCCGGTACTATTCTTGTCACAGGACGCCAGCAGATAAAAGGTCTTACAACCGCAGCTTCGCTCTGGGTTACCTCCTGCATGGGTATGGCAATTGGTGGTGGATATGTCGTGATAGGAGTCAGCTGTTTTCTTCTTATAATGCTCGCAAACATTGTCCTGATGCAGCTTAGCAAGCACGTTGAAGAATACAGTCTTTACCTCAGCATCTACATCGAAGTAAACAAATCAGGTGGTGTCAAGAAGCTCTCCAAGTGGATCACTGAACAGGGCCACTCAATCAGCAGCATGACCAAAAGCAAGGAAAAAACTCTTCAGTCCCAGGACGTTGCTCTTATTCTTGATATCGACTTTAAACAAAAATACTCCCACCGTGATTTCCTGCACCAGCTGAGCGAGCTGGAATTTGTCAACTACGTGGAAGAAATCTGATTACACAAAAGCAGCAGACCATTTCTGATCTGCTGCTCTTTTTATTCATAAATCCTCATTTTCTGTTAATACCATGCTTTACTGATGCGCTGTAAGTGCCTCAACAATCTCGAAGTAAGCGGGCTTGGGTTCGTAGTTCTTGTCAAAGATACGTGAGTTGGTGGTATCTCCGTTGCGGTAGTGGTCGACCAGTCCAAAGAGTGTTACGTTGGTGATGTTGGCCGGACCGCCGCCTGCTGTGTCCATCTCGCAGAGGAGGTTGAAGATCTCTCCGTACTTCTTTGCCTGCTTCTCAAACATCTCGTCTGTTTCATTGTCTACCCCGACAGAAAGCTCTGTGACCTGGATTTCAAGATTGAGGGTTGCAAATCTGGTCATGGCCTTTCTGATGTCAGAGATTGGCGGATAGTCGATTCCCCAGTAGCCCTGCATTCCGATTCCATCGATGAGACCCTTTTCTTTTAACATCTCGCAGAGATTGTAGATGCCTGTTGTCTTTGGAACCTGATAGGTGTTGTAGTCATTGTAAAAAAGCTTAACATCGCTGTCGGCATATTTTCTGGCGTAGGTGAAAGCCATCTCAACGTAGTCTTCGCCGATTGTCTCATACCAGGGATTAGGTGCATCGCCAAGCTTTGTCCTGCACTTGAAATTGCTCTCCGGTGCTGCGCTGTCAGGATCAACCGCCTCGTTGACAACGTCCCAGCAGTAAATAACTCCGGGATATTCTTCCTGAACATGTGTAAGGAGCTGTCTGATATAACTCTCCATTCTAAAGAGCATCGTGTCTTTATCAACATATTCCCCATCGTCCTTGTAGCCCTCTCTGAAGAACCACTCAGGAGCCTGTGTGTGCCATACAAGAGTATGACCTCTCATCTTCATGCCGTTTTCTTTGCACCATTCAAGTGTTGGATCAATTGACATAAATGAAAGTGCAGGATTCTCATCTCCTGCTTCAAGATTGGCGATAGAACCGAACTGATCAAGAATGTAGCAGCTCTTCATGAGATTTGTCATGGTACAGCTGTTAAACTCCTGTCCTGCAAGCTCCATGTACTGCGGAATATTGAGAGTCTGGTTTTCAAGCGTACTTCCGTTGATACCAACTCCCAGTGAAAAATAGTCCTTGCAAAGCTCCTTAAGCGGAGTCTCGGACATTACAGACTCTTCCCCATTGTCAGCTGCTTCGCTTGTTTCCTCAGCTGATTCCCCATTTTCAGCCGCCTCTTCAACTGCCTCAGAGGCTTCAGCTGCAGCCTCCTGCTCTCCGTCTGCCTCAGTTACTGTAGCAGTCTCTGCAACCACGTCCTCTGAAACTTCTGTCACCGATGTACTTTTCCCGCATCCGGCCAGAAGGCTCAGCGCAAGGGCTGCGCAAATTATACCTTTTCTCTTCATACCTTCCTCCTTGTATAACGAACTCTTATCATCATATTTCGGAGCGCTATTATAATCTACTCAGTAATTGTGCTGTTATGCACCATTTTTGCTATCATTTCTTCGGGTAAAGCTTTTCTTTACAGCCTCCCTGAGCCTCTTTGCACGAAGGTTGTCCGCATCTGTAACTTCAAAGCCCTCTCTGTCTGCGTACAAAAGCCTGTAATACAGTGAAAAAACAGCCTCGCTATCAGCCCTAAGATCCTGCGGAACCCGAAGCGTATAGTCAGATAAAAAACCTCTGTCGTAGAATTCCTCCTTTGAATACTTCCTTATGTATTTCTTTATCTGCTCCACATCGGTCCTTAGCTTCTGGTCAGGTGATGCGTTTTTGTAGGAAAGCTCCCTGATAAGAAAAGCCCCAAGAATCAGAAGAAGCAAAAGGAAAACAACCGACAATACCACCGGAAGCACCACTCCGGCAATCTTCAAAGTAAGGAGCTTTTGAGTGTCTACCTCCTCTTCCTCCTCTTCAAAATCAGGAACATCTACAACCCCGTAGTCAGTAATTTCCGGCTGCTGCTCTATTTCCGAAGGAGTCTCCTCTGCTTCAGATCTAACCTTCATGACCTTGTTCCAGGTCCTGTTTTCCGCCGCAAGATAAGCACTTGTAGGTTCAAAAGGTACCCAGCCGACATTTTCAATATAAGCCTCAGGCCAGGTGTGCGCACAGTTTCCGCTGACCTTGTAGCTGTCCTGCGCTTCAAACGGAAATACATAGCGATAGCCCGAAACAGCTCTGGCAGGTATTCCTGAAAGCCTAAGAAGCGTAACCATAGCAGAGGTGTAATGAACGCAGTAGCCCTTTCCGCTTTCAAAAAGAAAGCTCTCCGCGATCTTATCCATTCCTTCGTAGGTACTCATGCCTTCTCCGCGACTCTTACCCTCGGAGACGCTGTAACTGTAGGTGTACTGCCTTAGGTAGCTCTCAATAGCCTTGCACTTGTCGTAGTCGTTGTTATAGCTTCCTGTCAATGTCTGCGCAAGCTCCTTCATTCTCGCTGAAGCTCCTTTTACTGAAGACTCCGCAAGAAGCGCCGCTTGGCTATTTGCAGAGCGCGTCTCATCCATGCCTGCAATTATCCTGTAGAATTCCTCTTCACTTACAGAATCCCGTAGATCAATCCCGTATAATTCAAATGCATAGCTGCATGCTTCCTCGTAGGAAAAAGTCTTTCCGGCTGCAGATCTTCTCATAAGTGAGGTAAGATATACACTTCCGTAATCAATGTCGATATACTGCGAAGTGATCGAATACCCTTTCTTGTGAATCTGCTCCGAAGTGCCCTCATAGATTCTCTTTGTCCCCTGAAAGATCTCATAGCTGTTGGAAGGTGCTATCACATCACCTGTCTTTAAGAAAACATACTCCACATTTAGCTTGGAGGTCCTGGAAAAGAGCTCTGCGTACTCCTTTGTAACACCGTTGCTGTAGAGGAAATCAAGGTACTCCACAAGCTCCTCTTTTCCAACGCCCCTTCCTCCTGCAAGGTACATAGTGCGCTTCCTCTTCATCATCTCCTTTGTCTCAGGGTCCTCAAAAACAAAGTACGGTCTTTCGTAGGTGCTAAGAAGAAGCTGCGTCTTATAGGACTTTCCGACGCTCTCACCGGTAACATCAAGCGAGCTGTAACCTGTGGTATATTCATCATCATTAAAAAGATCAGCAAAATAATAAGTGACCGAATTGTAAATATCTCCCATCCTGTCTGCAATTCGCTCTCCGGCCTTTGCTACAATGCTCCAGTCGATTGGCTCTGTCTTAACAGGAATAAAGGTCAGGATCACAGCCAGGATCAGAAACAACATGAACGGATAAGAATTTTTACTCTTTTCAACAATCAGCTCCACCAACGCGGAGAGCACAAGTACAGATAAAAAGACAAACATCAAAAGGCTGCTCTTTTCCCCGCCCTTAAAGCAGTCCAAGGCCAGGCACAAAGCTATCGCAGCTGCCTCAAGAACAAAGCTCCCAAGCACTATGATTTTTTGGCAAAAGGGTAAATGAGAGAAGACGAGCCTTAGCGCTGCTGCCAAAAGACTGGCAATTCCAAGATAGGGCAAGAGCTCAAAATCATTTAGAAGCACGAATAAAAGCGCCGAAGGAAGCACTGAGAAAAAGGCTGCTGGAAGCTTTCCTGCAAAAATACTAAAGACATGCTCCAAAACGCTGTAGAAGAAAAAGAAGGAAATAACAGAAAAACTGAATAGATCCCGGGAAAAGTCCTCAGGCATTTCCCGAAACAGAAAATACACCTCCATGAAAAGCACAAGGAGGGCATATGAAAACATATGAATTTTCAGCTCATCCGATAATAGTGCAGTGATCCTCCAAAGGCCCCGGCTCTTCTCTGATGAGGATGCAGGTGTCCATTCCATTTGCGATGCTTCTCTCCTTCACAAACTTTTTAAACTTAAGGTACTCCTCGTCTGAGGAATAAAAAATCCCATCTGCCGCGATGTTGTAGAACTCCATGAAGCTGTCGTAGGAGTCCACCACCGCCTCCTTCATATCCCCGGAAGGATAGATAAGTTTTACAGGTACTCTCTGCTGGCCGAAATGCCAGGCAGCGGAAACAGCAAATTCCAGGAAGAAATCCCTTCTTTTAAGAAACTCTATGTCCCTGTCCTTCTCAGGAGTATTGGAGGCTTCCATCAGGATAGTCACGGTTCTTTTTTCCATGGAATCCGGAACTCTCACCGTTAGCTGCGACAGCCTTGCTGAAATCTTCCAGTTGATGGAAGAAAGCGAATCTCCCGGCTGATAAGCTCTCATATCACTTCCCGGAATATCCTCCACCATGTCCGCACTCTTAAAGCCGGTGCTGTTTACCATATTTTCAAGATCAAGAGATTTATTTGCGATGTCCGTTATCCTCGGGCTCACGATAGCCCTGAAGGTATAAGGAATCTTAAAGGTAATTTCAAAAAGTCTGAAGGGGTCGGAAAAAGAAACCGTATCAATCCCCACATCGTAACTGCCTGCGTATCTGCAGCTGATTCCGGAAAAAAGCTCTTCTTTCCCGCGAATATCCAGCGAGACCTCCCGGTCCTCTTTTATCTCAAAAAGAGTGCAGCGGTCAGAGTACAGTCCAAGCTTCATCCTGTGGATCGGCAAAATCCCTTCGTTTTCGATGAAAGCCCTGAAGTTGTGGGTTTCCGCTTTTACCACCTTGTGGACCTCAATCTCCTGATAAAGGGAAAGAAATTTGAAATTAAGAAAAATATAGATAAGAGAAATGGGAATAAAAAGCAGCAGCCCATAGAGCCAGACATAGGAAACCGGCCCACCGTAGAAGCTGGCAAAGACTATGCTGCCTGCAAGTACGGCAGCATAAGCCAAAAGTCCCCATTTGTTTACAGAAATTTTCATGATACTTTTACCCGCTCAAGTATCTTCTGCACCAGGTAATCCTTGGTGGTCCGGCTAAGCTTTGCTTCTGTAGTAAGCACCAGTCTGTGAGGAATCGACAGCTTCGCTGCCTCTGCGATGTCCTCCGGAATGCAGTAGTTTCTGTCAGCAAGATAAGCAATGGCCTGAGCACACCTTAGCATTGACAAAAGAGCTCTCGGAGAAGCTCCGCAGGAAACCTCCGCTTTGGTTCTTGTCTCTTCAACAATCTGCACAGCATAGGAGCGTAGCTCGTCATGAATCTTGACAGCCTCAGTCTCTTTTCTCATCTCAAGAATATCCGCAGCATTAAGCACAGGCTCTGTCTTTCCGTGAAGGTCGCCCTCAAGAAATCTCCTGGCCATGTCCACTGAAGCCTCGGCATCAGGGTAGCCAACCGATATTTTCATCATAAATCTGTCCAGGGATGACTCCGGAATCGGATAGGTTCCTGCCATATTTGCAGGGTTTTGGGTAGCAATGACCATAAAGGGCTCAGGCACCGGAATGTCATTTCCATCGATGGTCACCCTGTGCTCCTCCATAACCTCCAACAGTGCAGACTGCGTCTTTGGAGAGGTTCTGTTTAATTCGTCCGCAAGGACAATGTTTGAAACAATAGGTCCCGGCATGACCTTAAAAGAATTTTCCTTCTGATCGTACATGGAAAAGCCTGTGATATCAGCCGCCGTAGTATCAGGCGTACACTGGATCCTGGCAAAAGAAAGAGACAATGAATCGGCCATTGCCTTGGCAAGAGAGGTCTTACCAACTCCCGGAACATCTTCCAGAAGCACGTGTCCTCCCGCCAGCAGGCAGATCATCAGCTTGTCGATCACATCCCCTTTTCCAACAATTCTTTTCTCAATATTACTTCTAAGTCGCTCCGCCCTGTCATTCATAGCTTAAAAGTCCTCGTCCTCAAGTTCGTAGCTAATTTCGTCCAGCTCAGCGTGGTAGAACTCAGACCAGCTGTACTGATTCATATAGTCCCCGGTATATCTGTATTTGGATTCATTTTTATTTTCAAGCCAGTCGTAAAGGTCGCACTCAATCTTGTCCTTGGCGATTGCCATGCTTCCTCGCTGCTTTAAAATGATTCCGTCAAGCTTAAGCTTTTTTAATGTATTCTGAAGGTCCTGACGAAGGTTACACAGATAGGAAAGCTTCTTTTCAGGATCTCCGTCGTCCTCCCATAAGGATGCGATGATCTCTCCGTTAGAGGTCTGGGCACCTTTGTTATTCACCAAAAGAGCCACAATCTCTTTTGTCCTCTTGTACTTAAATTCCACAGGCTCTCCGTCCACGAAAAACTCGAAATTGCCGAAGGTCTGGGCAAAGGCCCTCTTGTATTTCTTCTGCATCTCAGGGTATCGAAGAAGCTCCATTTCCTTCCTGACTTCCTTCTCGGAGCCGGGCTTTTTGATGTATCCGCTGGCATGGAGCTTAAGCGCTTCAAAAGCGTACTCCGTGCTTCCCGTAAAAAATATGAGATTGATATTGGGATTTAGTTCCGACAGATACTTGCCCAGGTCAAGACCTGAAAGCTCCGATATCCTGGTCTCCAGAATAGCCACGTCCATCTCTTCCTCACGCGCCTTTGCAAGCGCCTCAAGAGAATCCTGAAACAAAAAGACGTTGGCGTCAGGTTTAATATTCCCCAGACATTTTTTTATCTTATCTAAAGAGGCTTTATCCTCATCAACTGCAATAATGTTCACTTCTCTCCCCCCGTTGGCAGTGTAACTGACCTAAGTACCTGATTCTCCCTCTGCTGCTTTGTCATGTGGAGAGGATCTGCCTCCCCAACCACAAGCGTATCCCCATCATTAAGCGCAGCCTCGTGAAGTGGTCCTGAATTCATATCTGAAAGCACAAGCGCTGCAAATCTGTCGTAGTTATCATCATCGATAACAGGAAAATGATATTTCATCCTGTACCAGTGCTGCGGATCGTAGCCTGCGTCGCCGATGTAGAGCCTGTCGGCAGTATCTGCCACCTCGTCGACACCTGCTTTTTCCCCGGGCTCAAGATTCGCCTCCTCGCAAAAAAGCATGGCATAGGCCTTAAGTATCCTGTCTCGCACAGTCTCGTCACTGCCGTTCTTGTTCTTCCTTCCGGTGAGAGTGTCCATCACTTTATAGTAGTGCTCCTGTGCCTCATCGCTTTCTTCAAAATTAACGATCGCTTCATAAAACTTTTTTATGTCTATATCCTTCGCCATCGCTGCCATTTTAGTTCTCCTTCGCTGCAGGGTTTAACCAGCCTGCTCTAAAATAGTATATCAAAAATACGATTGTGCTTACAGTCCATGTGAGAGGATATGCCCAAAAAATCACGTTTATCACAGGTATAAGTCTCACAGTTAAAGTAATATAGGTTATTCTAAGAAGGCACCAGCTGGAAAGCATGACAAACATGGGGACATTGGTCTTTCCTGCGCCTCTGAAAACTCCGGCAAGTGCATGGCTTGTTGCCAGCATAAAATAGAACAGGCTCTCAGTCCTTGACTGTATCGTTCCTATTGCGATAACGTCAGCCTCGCTTGAAAACATCCTAAGAAGGATCGGAGCGGAGATAAATACAATTACTCCGATGACTTCAGCACAGGCTGCACTTATAATTCCTCCTCTCACAGCGCCTTTTCTCACGCGGTCATAGTTTCCGGCTCCTATGTTCTGGCTTACGAAGGTTGTAAGTGCCATAGTCATACACACAATTGGTAAAAAGACAAAGCCCTCAAGCTTGAAGTAACTACCGCAGCCCGCCATGGCTACTGCTCCGAAGGCGTTGATATTTGACTGGACCACAACATTTCCAATCGCTATCACGCTGTTCTGAACACCGGTAGGAAAGCCTATCTTCAGCTCTTTTGCAAGGGTTGGTCTGTGGATTCTAAGCTTACTAAGTGTTATCCTGTGAGGTCCGTCAACTCTTGTGAGCTTGATAAATGCAAGAGCGGCGCTGGTAAACTGGGCAATGACAGTAGCTGCTGCCGCTCCGCCAATCCCGACTCCCATAAATTTCACAAACAAAATATCAAGCACCGTATTGATAAAAGTGCTGGTCATCAGATAATAAAGAGGTCTCTTGGAATCACCGACAGCATGGAAAACTCCGCAGCAGGCATTGTACATGACATTTCCAAGGCCTCCGAGGAAATAGATCTTAAAGTACAGCACGGAGTTTGGCATAACATCCTCAGGTGTTCCCATGAGCCCAAGAATCTTAGGTGTAAAAAAGTATCCGACAACCGTCAGCACAACTCCCATAGCCAGCGCAAAGGTAATTCCTGTGTGAACTGCTATGGAGACAGCGTCGTAGTCCCTTGCGCCGTACTTTTTTCCAATAATAACGCCGCTTCCCATAAAGAGGCCGTTGATAAACCCGACCATCAAAAATATAAGGCTTCCTGTGGTACTAACCGCAGCCAAAGCCTCTTTTCCAAGGACATTCCCGACCACCACTGAATCCACAACGTTATAAAGCTGCTGCAATAGCTGCCCTAGAAACAGTGGGATCGCGAACATCACCAGTTTTTTAGTTATAGAACCTTCTGTCATATATCACTCCATGTTGTCAAAAAGATCATTAAGTCCATTATAAGCTGCAAGTTTCTCAAGCATAGCTTCCGTATGTTCTTCAATGAACGTGATGTCCTGCTCTTTTCCTGCCATCTCAAGCTGCTCTGCCATGGATGAAAGCTCTCTAGCGCCGATCATCCTGGAGGTACTCTTTAAGGCATGGACCTTAATGGTATAATTTTCAATATCTTTTTCCTCAAGGAATCCCCTGATTTCCTGAGATTTCTGATCCGCAGACTTGGTAAAGGTCTTAAGGAACTTAATATAAGCCTTGCTGCTTCCCGTGTACTTAAAGCCGTCCTCAAGGTTTATCTTTACAAGTTCTGCCGCCTTGTCCAGTATTTTCTGCTCCTCATCAGGCACCTGACAAGCCTCATTATTTTTGTCTGTTCCATAGTAATCAACAGGCTCTTCCAGAATTCTCTCGGGCAGATACTTATAGATCATCTTCTCAAGATCCGCACCTTCGACAGGCTTTGAAAGATAATCTGTAAAGCCTGCGCTTCTGTAAAAATCTACTCCGCCGCTCATGACATTGGCTGTAAGCGCAATTACAGGAAGCTCTGTATCGAACTTTCTGATCCTCTTTACAGTCTCGATCCCGTCCATCACGGGCATCATATGATCAAGAAGCACAATATCGTAATTGGTCTTCTCCAGCTCTTCAAGACACTCTCTTCCTCCGGATACAAGTGTAACCTGTAATCTTGTCGGACGAAGAAGCCCCTTTATTACCTGAAGATTCATATCGTTGTCATCAACCACAAGCACCTTCCCCTTAGGTGCGCTAAAGAGGCATTTGTACTGCTTTTTATTTTCCTCTGTTATTCTGTCATCAAACTGTCCTATGACTGTTTCCTCCACAATTTCCTGCTCCAGGGTAAAGAAGAAATCTGAGCCCTCGCCATACTTACTGTTGCATTCTATTTTTCCGCCCATGAGAAGCGCAAATTTCTGAGCAATATTAAGACCAAGGCCGGTACCCTGTATCTGGCTGTTTCTATTTCTGTCCGTTCTTTCAAAAGCTTCGAAGATCTTATCCATATCCTCAAGCTTTATTCCGATTCCGGTATCCTTAACAGAATAATGTATCCTGCACTTTTTGTCACTTTTTTCCACACAGGTAACAGAAAGGTTGAAGCCACCTTCCCTGGTGTGTTTTATAGCATTTGAAAGAAGATTGATCAAAATCTGTCTGATTTTTCCTCTGTCTCCATAAAGAACAGTAGGAAGCTCGGGGTCGATGACCGTGCTAAAGCCAAGGCCTTTTTCTGTAGCCCTAACTCTTACCATCCTTATGATGGACTTAAGCTCATCATTAAGATTGTATTCTTCGCAGTCTACCTCCATCTTGCCCGACTCAATCTTCGACAGGTCAAGTATATCATTTATAAGCTGAAGCAGTATACCCGACGCAGCTTTTATATCCCTTGAGTGCTCGAGGATCGTGTCACTGTACGCTTTCGGCACACCATCGGTATTTTCTCTGAGAATCAATTCGTTCATGCCGTTGATGGTGTTGATAGGAGTTCTGATCTCATGGGACATATTTGCAAGGAAAATCGACTTGGCATGATTAGCCTTGTCTGCTTCTTCCTTTGACGCACGAATCTGGTCGTACTGATAATCGAGGACTTTATGGTATTTTCCTGAAAGCCTGAGGCCAAAAGCAAGCATCGCTGTCAGGAAGCTGGAGGCAATAAGAAGCACTCTGAGCAAAAAGGCATTTGAATAGTCCCTTAAATCAGTCATGGAGACATCCGCGCCTGAGTAGGCTACACATTCCCCTTTTACATTGTAGATGGGATTATAGGCTGTCAAAAACCATCCGTATTTATCATTGTTTTCTATAACAGATATAGGCTTTCCCGAAAGAAGCTCCGGGAGATATTCCCTGAAAGCATCCTCATACTCCAGCTTCTCTCCTATGATTCCGTCGCTGTAAAAAGAAGGATCAGTGTCAAAAACAATCCTGATGCCATCCTCTCTCATTTGATAAATGTATAGATACTCAAGGCTTGGCGTATTGTTCTTTATCGAATATAAAACTCTGTTGGCTTTCTGATAGCTGGAGGAAGCTTCTTTTACCGGGCCTCCTTTTTTCAGGTAGCTGTCTATCAGTGTCGGATCAAATGCATCTGCAGCCTGTTTTGCTGCGCCTATTGCGGCGTTGACCCTGTCGGTTCTGATCATGTTGGAATAAATTGACAGACTTATCCAGGAGATGGCCACAGTGAGCGCCACAGCGTCCATAGATATGATCAAAAGTATTCTTCGCCTGTAGCCTGACCTGCTCTTTTTATCCCAGGATACGTTTTCAAAGTTGATTCCCTTTTCCTCGCGCTCTCTTCGAGGAGTTTTCACAAACTTGTTTATCAGATAGGCAAGAGCGTAGACAATTCCTACCGTGATCGCTTTATCCAGAATGCTAAAAAAAACTCCTGCGATCGTTAAGCTTGTAAGATAGCCAAGTCCTGTTTTTTCACACAGAGTATCTGTAAGAAAGGCCAGGATCTCATGGTCAGGCCTTCCCATAAGCGCATAGTCAATATGTCCTCCCAGAATTCCGCTTATCACGCCAAGTCCAAGGATCAGATACAGCTTGCCTTTATTCGTTTTTGTAATATGGAAATGGAAAAGAATGCCCGCAAAAACCGCCACCGAAATATTGACGATGGAATAATAAAGTGACTGATCGTAGAATAATCCCATCACAAGATTGGATAAAAGGGCTACAGAAATTCCGTAAATAGTACCGCATTCGCAGGTGGCAAGAAGCGTTCCTATTGTATTAAGGTATACCGGCTGATGAAATACTCCCACCATCAGCATGGCGGAGACATTCAAAATAATGCCCAAAACCGATATAAGCAGACCTATTATATTAGACCTGTCTATCAAAAGAAAAGCATTTCTGCCAGACTTCATTTACGAACCCCTTTACGACAAAATAGATGGTACCCCATATATATGATACCATCTACAAGACATTTTTGCTCAATATTCTGATAATTTTTGCGATTTTGTCAAATCGTGTTACTGTTCACTCGCCTGCAGCTCGCTCCAGTAACCAAATCGTCACCTATCAAACCAGATTTTGCAGCACTTTGTATCCATATATCTGCGATGACACATTTTTACGAAACGGGCGAAGTTTTTCAGTGTTTTCATAGCTTTTTCTCCTATCAGAATCACGTACACCACTTGTAATTGTATTCATGATAGCAAAGGAAGTATCACAGGATTGTCACAAAAACAGTAGGCAGATTATATGTTATTATATATTTATAGCAGTTTTCGCGATCAGGCACTATCGTTGGGGGAATGATTGATGTATATAAGCGTAAAGAAGCATATTTTATCAAATGCAATAATGCTCACAGCCATCGTAAAGGTCCTGGCTGCCCTGTGCGAAGGCGGACTGCGTCTGCTTTTCAGAAAACTTGATGTCGCAAGTCCTGATATGATGGACATTATGCTTTGGCGTTCACAGCTTGCGATCTCCATGGTCCAGATCATCATAATCGGACTCATCTTCTTTTTTTCATTAAAAAAACTTGATCACTATATGAATCTTATTCCCAAGGAAGACCGGGCCGGAATGGGCGAACTTCAAAAGGAGTACCTTGGTGATAATATTGCCTCTTTATCCATCTCGTCTGTGAACAGGCTGTTTCAGCTCTGGGGCGTGATCTTCATAGGCGCTGAGCTCGTCTACGTTTTTACCTCGATCATGTACAGGCGTTTTATAGGCATGCTGATAGATGCCCTGTCACTTAGTGAGGGCATGACTGACGGAACCTTTGTAATGCTCTACAATATGACCCACGGCTTTAAATACCTTGAGATTCTTTCTGCAATTCTTCTGGGAGTTGTAATGACAGGAATTTTCCTGAATGATAGAATTCTTAAATATTTTTCACTTGCGATTCTGCTGGTGTTCCTTATTTCTTTTGCAGCCCTGCAGATGCATACCTTTAATCTGATTGGAAGAGAGGTGGGTATAGTATGGACTTCCATAATATACCACGCCACAGAGACCATCGGACTCTTTCTTCTTTCAATCTATCTTTCCCTAAAATACAAAGGCTTATAAAACCTTATCAAGTACGCTCAGTGCCACGCGGGATAAAGCAAACAGCGCACCTGCGGAAACAATGCTCATGAGTATGAAGCTCGCTGCATTGTACTTAAAGCTCACCCAGCACTTAAAGATTCTGAAAAGTGCAATGGTGTAAAAAATGATAAATGGAATGGTCACAATAGCAAGGATCTGGTAGGTCAAAAGGAAAAATATGAAAAGGCCCACCATAGCTCCTGCCCAAAGCTTTAACAGAGAATCCTTGGGATGCTTTTCAGTCACCTCAAGAGTTCTCTGAGAAATCTCATCCACATCAAAATAGATCTTTTTAAAATTTACAGTAAAACGCCCCTTGTAATCTGTAATAGCTTTTGCTTCGAAATCTGATTCGTCTCCCCAGTTCCCCATTTTACTTTACCTCAACAAGTTCAATCTTAAAGTTAAGCTCTTTTCCTGCCATCTCATGGTTAGCATCAAAGGTAACAGTCTCCTCGTCCTTTGCAACTACTTTTACAGGAACAGGTCTTCCGTACATATCCTGAAGATAAACCTGCTCACCAACCTTAACATCCTCAGAACCGGGCATCTCAACAATCTTAACGGTGAAGATTGCATCAGGATCAGCCTCACCATAAGCTTCCTCAGGCATAAGGTGTACATCAACAATCTCACCAGCCTCCATGTTAGCTACTGCCTGATCAAAGCCGCGGATCATCATGCCAGCACCGCAGATGAATTCAAGAGGCTCGCCTCTGTCATAAGAAGAATCAAACTGTGTTCCGTCGTTGAAGGTTCCCTTGTAATGTGCACGGCAGATCTTTCCAACATTCTTACCTTCGATCGGAGGACCTGCATGGCAGCCGGAACATCCGCCGCAGCCGCCTTCACTTCCGCAGCCGCCTTCACTTCCACAGCCACCTTCGTCCTCAGAGCTATGGCATCCGCCACAGCCACCAACTTCTTCCTCTTCGTGGTGACCACAGCTGTGTCCATCCTCATGATCTCCACAGGTATGTCCTTCGCCGTGATGGTCACAGTTAACGCCTGCGCTCTCAAGCTCTCCTCTAAGGTAAGCCTCAACAGCCTCATCAACGCTTCCTGAAACGCCTGAGCAAAGCTCAATTCCGTTCTCAACAAGAGCAGCCTGCGCACCACCGCCGATTCCGCCACAGATAAGAACGTCTACTTCCTCAGAGCCAAGAAGACCGGCAAGAGCACCATGTCCACTTCCGTTAGAACCGATCACCTCAGAGCTGACAACCTTGCCATCCTCTACTTCAAAAACTTTGAATTCTTCTGTATGTCCAAAGTGCTGAAACACTTCGCCATTGTCATAAGTTACTGCAATTTTCATTGGTTACCTCCATAAATAATGAAACACTAGGTCAAAATATCCGCCCTAGTATAGCACACTTCTTTTCAAAAACCTATGCAATCTTGAATTAATACATCAAAATTTCGCAAACAAGTAATCTTATTCAAAATACTACGAAGATTATATTATCTTGGTAGCCACGCTACGTTCTGCTGATGTCAAGGGGCTTTCGCGGCATATCATCACAGCTCAAAGTATAGACAATGATTGACCAATATTATTTCGGCCGAGCTGCTGCGGTATTCCACGTTCCCCTTGACATCCTTGTCCTCCTGTGCGCGAAGGCTATGCCGATAACGGGGAACATATGAATAACAATTAAGAAATAGACTTCTGGCATACGAAAAGCATATTAGAATCGTTTTCATATGCCTTTTTATAGATCAAGACTGTTTTGAAATGAACTGATTTTGGCAGGGTACATATTTAAGATAGAAAAATATGAAATCCAATATGTATAACATGCTATACAACATAAGGAGCTGGATAAAAAAGGCATATTAAAGAGAAGAAAATTATGTTCTTCATATGAATAATTGAATAAGTTATCTTCATTATCAGTAGAAAACACCACAAAAGGCATACTTAGAACTATTATCAGGTTATTTTTGTATGT
>JAEEGL010849293.1_pt1 | contig 17557 bp, 16 predicted proteins | sample 9134231 | NCBI WGS metagenome assembly JAEEGL01 (sample SAMN16246548, study PRJNA631951) | gut metagenome | biome: gut microbiome; feature: rumen; material: fiber-attached | host: Bos | place: Iran: Karaj | collected 2018-10 | reverse complement strand
GTTACTGCAGCACGAGCTATCGCCTTCCAGATTCCGGGGGCTGTTATGCCGTTTGTTTCCAACTTTATGACGGCAGTTAGAACACAAGTCATCAAGAATTCTGCTGAAGGGAATGCAGATAGGATGCATACGTTGACATTCTACACAGCAAAATTCTCCTATATGTTAATGTTGGCGTTGGTAGTTCCTATATGCTACGAAATACATTTTATATTACAGTTATGGCTTGGTGATAGTGTCCCATCTGAAACAGCCTTGTTTGCAGTTATTGTGTTGATTACCTACACATGGCGTACCTTTCATGTTGCTGCTCTAATGCCTTTTCATGCTATAGGCAAAATAAAGACTGGTAATGTGACTATAGGTTCTTTAATGATAGCATCCCTTCCTATTGGATACATTCTATTTAAATTAGGATGCCCCGCATATTCCGTATTCTTAGTTATTTTGGCTATTGAAGTTGTGGGGATGTTTGCTATATGGTGGCTTATACATACTTATGAGTATTTCCCGTACCGGCAGCTGTTTACGAAGGTATTAGTCCCTTGCGGATTAGTAACGTTATTATCGTTATTATTACCCACCTGTATTTTATACTTTCTTGAAGATGACTGGTTGAGATTTTGTTTGATCTTATTGGCTTCTGAAATATCTCTATCCCTGTCAGCCCTGTACGTAGGACTCAATAAAGAAGAAAGGACAAGAATCTTTTCACTCGTAAAAAATAAAATAAAGCATAATAAAAATGTCAATTAAGGATATAGCAAAACGAATCCTATCTATTGGTCGCAAAACTATTGTTAAAGTAACTCTGAATACTGTTGCTCCATCAGAGAGATTTACAGGTAAGAAAGTTCTTATTACTGGTGGTGGCAGTGGAATTGGCTTCGAAATAGCGAAAGAGTTTCTCGCAGAAGGTGCTGAGGTGATGATAACAGGACGTAATAAAGAGAGGTTAGAAGAAGCCAAAAAAAAGTTGAACAACCCGAAAGTGAAGGTAATGGACTGGGATGTTGCCGATGTGAAAGAATTAGATGAAAAGTTTGCAACGGCGGTTGAAGTCATGGGTGCATTTGATATATTCATTAATAATGCTGGTATTTATGCTGCATCACCTTGGAATCAGATAAAAGAAGAAGAGTATGATACAGTTAATGATATAAATTGCAAAGGATTGTTTTTTATGTGCCAGCAAGAAGCTGACTACTTCTTAAAAAAAAATATAAAGGGGAAAATTGTTAATATCAACTCTATCGCAGGAATTAAGAGCGGTTTTGATGCTTATTCTGTTTCAAAATGGGGTTCAATGTGTATCACAAGGAGTCTTGCTGCGAAGATGGCTCCTTATGGTATAGTTATTAATGGCATTGCTCCTGGTAACGTAGTTACAAATATCCATGATGGTGTAAGAGGCAAGAATGTTATGGATAATGCATATATGCCTCAGCATAAGACAAACAGGTATACATTAGTCGAAGAAATCGCCAGTATGGCACTGTATCTAAGCTCAGACATGGCATCAAATATCATAGGACAAGTAATTGCCATTGATGGAGGTTGGGTTCTAAATTAAAAAAAGGATATGATTATTCTGATTATAATATTATCTCTTATTGCTTGTGCATTTTTTTGGAATGCATTGTATAAGCGCACCAACGCTTATCAGAATCAGTTCATAGATGTACGTAAGTTTTCCCAAGAGGGGGGAGTAGGTAATAATCTTGAGATTATCAACCTTGGTAGCAATCACCCGAAATTTGGATTTGATTATACAGGTCTTGATGTTAAAGGGGAAAATTGGGCAGTAGGCCCCCAAACATTAGAGTATGACTTTTCAATATTGCGTAACAATATCTCTCATTTAGCTTCTGGAGCGGTTGTTGTAATCCCTATTTGCCTATTAAAAATGTTATTATTTCGCCAAGAAGGTAGAACTGTACACACAAAATACTACTCTTTCTTGCCGCCTGAAGATATCGTTGGATATAGCAAGTTTGAGAAATTTCATAGATACGATTTTCCACTGTTTTTTCATCCGAGAAATATGTGTTCGCCAATAAGAGACATAAAGAAGGATGAGCGTTTGTTATTAGATGAAAATCCGCTAAAGACTGAGGAAGCTTTGAACAAGGATGCTGATCATTGGATAGACATCTGGAACAAAGAATTTGATATTAAGCTTCCTTCACCAACTCTTTCTGCGGATAATAAAAGTGATATACAGAAGAATATTCAGATATTAAAAGAAATGATAGAGTATTGCTTGTCAAAGGGGCTAAGACCTGTGATTGCAATTCTCCCTGTGACGAATTATCTCTATTCTCGATTTACACCGGAATTCATCGAAAGGCATATCTTAGCATATATAGCAGAAGCTAATGATGCTAAAATTCCAGTTGTGAACTATTTGACGGATGAAAGATTTACAGATCCGTCACTTTATATCAATTCATTCTTCTTTAACACCAAAGGTAGGAAGAAGTTTACAAAACAGTTTATTGAAGATTTACGAGCTCAATCCATTCTATGATTAATATAATAAACAAGGTTGACTGCTGTGGCTGCAATGCCTGTGGAGACATTTGTGGTAAGCATGCTATTTCTTTTGTCGCGGACAACGAGGGTTTCTGGTATCCAGAAGTGAACAAGGAACTCTGCGTTGACTGTGGTCTATGCGACAAGGTGTGTCCTATTCAGAATAAGGCAAATCATGTTGAGAGATACTCTGAGCCAAATGTTTTTGCTGCATATACCAAAGATGAGGCAATACGTATAGACTCTACGTCAGGTGGCATACATTCTATGCTAGCACTGAAGATGTATGAAAAGAAAGCATACGTTGGTGGTGCAGTATATAACCCCGATCATACTTGCTCGCAGATTGTTGACAATAACCCTGAGAGATTACCGGAAATACGTAGCAGTAAATATCTCCAGAGCAATGCGGAGGACGTGTATAAAGAAATTCGCAGTTTACTCAAGGAAGGACAGAACGTTTTCTTCTGTGGATGCCCTTGCCAGATACATGCTTTATACAATTTTTTGGGTAAGGGATATGAAAACCTTGTGACTTGTGATTTTATCTGTCGTGGTGTTAACTCTCCGAAGGTGTTTTTGAAATACATGGAGATGCTGGAGCGTCAATATGGAGCAAAGGCTACAAAGATAAAGTTCAAAAACAAGAAGTGGGGTTGGCATAACTTCTCTATGAGAGTAAACTTTGAGAATGGTAAAGAGTATTGCAAAGACCGTTACCATGACTTGTTCTTTATAGGATATTTGCAGGCTGGCAATTTTACTCGCCCTTCATGCTATGAATGTAAATTCAAGGGCTTCCCACAGAAGGCTGATATCTCGCTTGCTGATTTCTGGGGCATTGAGAAGATTGATAAAACAATGGACCAAGACAAAGGAACATCACTTGTTATGGTAAACTCTGATAAGGGTCAGAAACTGTTTGATTCCATTAAAGAGAATATAGAGTGGCGACAGTTTACAATGGATGATGCAAGGGCAGGAAATCCTGCTATGGATGGATCATTAAAATCGGAAAGTTCAAATAGAGAGGCTTTCTTTAAAGACTTAGATAAATTGCCGTTTGAAGATGTTGCAAAGAAATACTTTCCGTTACCTTCTTTCAAGAAAGAATTAAGAAAAAGGTTGCATCCTTTAAAATCTATATATGGAATTTTAGCGAATCTGGGTCTTTCAATTAGTTCGTGGTGTACTTTCTTGCGAATCAATTTCCTATCTAACAATGTGATAAGAAAGATTAAAATTCCTCTACTAAATAAAAGTAATACTATTATTCAGATAGATGAAGGTGCTAAAATGATTCTTTCTGCAAGGTTAACCACAGGTACTAAGCAGGTAAAGAAATCAAACTTGGAGACGCGGCTCCTTTTAGAGAGAGAAAGTCAACTTGTTATAGATGGCTCTTTCAACGTTTATGCTGGCAGTTATATAAGAGTTGCACCAAAGGGAAAACTCGTATTGCATGGTGGCTTTATTAACGAGAATGTGCAGATAACAGTTGGAGATGTAGTAGAGATTGGCTCTGGTTTTACATGTGGTCGTGATGTTGTTATTCGTTCATATGATGGTCATACAATCTGTCAGGAGGGTTATAAGGTTTCGGAACCAATAAAAATTGGTAAACATGTTTGGATAGGACAGGGAGCTACCATTCTTAAAGGAGTAACAATTGGTGAAGGTGCTATTATAGCAGCAGGTGCAATTGTTACGAAGGATATTCCTAATAACTGCATCGTAGGAGGTGTACCAGCAAAGGTTATAAAAGAAAACGTTAATTGGAGAAGTTAAAATTGGGTTATGAAAATAGGAATACTTACACAACCATTGCACAATAACTACGGTGGACTGCTACAGAACTATGCCCTCCAACAAGTGCTGAAGGGGATGGGACATGAAGTGGAAACCTTGGATTGGAAGGCGAAACCGGAACCTGTCAGGGAATTTTTGTGGGGCTTGAAACAGCGTATACTATGGCTGAAGGATAAGACAGTTAAACTACCTCGATATAAGCCCACAGCAAAGGAATTTGCAGTTATGTCACGATATACGTCTCGCTTTGTGGAGCGCTATTTAACAGTTTGCCCGCATAAAGCTGCGACGGAGGACGAGTTCGGGCGCATAGGTAGAGCACAAGGATATGAGGCATACGTAGTGGGAAGTGATCAGGTATGGAGACCTTCATATAATCCGCTGCAGCTAGCGATGTTTCTCTCGTTTGCGGAAAATGACGATGTTAAGCGTATGGCGTATGCGGCTTCTTTTGGGGTATCAGCATGGGAGTTCTCGCCAAGGATGACAGAGACGTGCGCACGATTGTTAAGGAAATTTGAGTTGGTTACGGTTCGCGAGAAGAGTGCTGTGGATTTATGCCGTAAGTATCTGGGCGTAAAGGCTACGCATGTGCTTGACCCTACGATGCTTCTAAATAAGGAAGACTATATTCGCTTGGTGGAGAAAGAGAAGGAACCTGTGAGTGGCGGAACATTGTTTTATTATATTCTTGACCCCTGCGATGAAAAGAAGAGCCTGATAGACGACATTGCTACAAAGCAAGGGTTGATCCCATTTACCATTTTGCCTAAGTGCCAGGCGGAAAACAGAACAAAGTGGGACATTAAGAACCGTATAGAAGACTGTGTATACCCCAGCGTTACTAGTTGGCTTCGAGGGTTTATGGATGCACGAATGGTAATTGTCGATTCGTTCCACGGAGCGGTATTCTCAATTATCTTTAATAAGCCGTTTTGGGTAATAGCCAATGCTAAGCGTGGAAATGTCCGGTTTGAGAGCCTGCTGGGAATGTATGGTTTGGAAGACAGAATGATTACCCTTGAAAATAATGTGGATTGGAATAAGGCGATTGATTGGGAGCGGATGAATGAGATTCGTCAAAAAGAAGCAGCTAGATGTAAATTATTGCTTGAAGATGTATTTAAACAATAAGATATGCCAAAAGTAAGTATAATTGTCCCTGTTTATGGGGTTGAGAAATATATAGAGCGTTGTGCTCGCAGTTTGTTTGAGCAGACACTCGATGATATTGAGTATTTGTTTATAGACGATTGTACGCCAGATGGAAGCATAACTGTGCTAAAGAGAGTGCTGGAGGAGTATCCCCATCGTAAACCCCAGACTATAATACATCGAATGGAGCAGAACTGCGGTCAGGCTAAGGTGCGCAAGTGGGGAATGCAGAATTGTAAGGGGGATTATGTAATTCATTGTGATAGTGATGATTGGGTGGAAAAAAATGCTTACGAATTAATGCTTCACAAATTAATTGAAGATAATGCAGATATCGTTTTTTGTAACTATTTTATAACAGATGGATTACGTAAAATATATGATTTTAAGAAACATATTAATAATTTAGAAGCACACAACATTATGAGGATGCTGTTGACTAAATCTAATTTGAATCCTTTATGGAGTGCTATGGTTAGGAAAAAATGTATTAATGACCTTATTTATCCAATAGAGCCACAAGGCGAAGATAAAGCCTTAATGGTACAGATGTGTTTTAAAGCTAGCTCATTTGCATATCTTAACCAATCTCTTTATTACTATCGTATTAATCCAAATTCTATTTGTAATAATTTCGAGGTTGCATCTCTTATTCAAAGATATCATCAATATGTGTGTAACATTAATTTGATAGTTGATTTTTTAGATAAAATGAAACAACATGTAATTTATAAACAAGAAATTGTTGCATGTAAATTTGCACCTCGCCATTTGTTGGAAAATTTTATTTTTAATTCCAAATGCTCTGAATTATGGTTGTCTTCTTATCCAGAGATTAATAAAAAAATTCTATTCAATCCTTATGTTACGATAAAGGAAAAAATTCGTTTTGTTTTTTTCTATCTCATATGTTTAATAAATAATATAAAATTTAAATGATTAAACGAATATTACATATCATGCCTGGTTATGGGGGGGGGATAGGATCCTATATAATAAATATTATACGTTCTTCAAATCCGGAGTTGATTATAAATGATGTTGCAAGTTTTACAACTTATCCCGACTATTATAAGAATGATGTTGAGTCTAAGGGTGGTAAAACATACACTCTGACAAGAATAAGAACAAAAGCAATTCTAAGGTCAATTTTGGAAATAAAAGGAATTCTAAATAAGCAGAAATATGATGCCGTATATATTCATGACACAGATTTTGGTGCTCTTTATTTTTCTACCATAGCAAGGTTATGTGGAATTAGAAGAATAATAATTCATGCACATCAAACAAATCATAGTGATAACAAAGGTATATTGCAAAATATTAAATTTTTTTTATATAAATATTTAACTGTTTCATGCGCAACTCAGTTAGCTTCATGTAGTAAAATGGCTTCTGAATTTAGATTCGGAACTTTTTATGTAAAGATGCATAAAGTAATGCACCTTCCTAATAGCATCAATGTATCCGCATATGAGTATGATATCAACAGTAAAGAAGCGGATATGTTAAAAAGATCAATTGGAGTTCGCGATAATGAACTTGTCCTGGGGAATGTAGGATATTTTAGAAAACAAAAAAATCATCCTTTTTTAGTATATATTGCAAAAGCCTTAAAAATGCGAAACATCCCGTTTAAGTTACTTTTAATAGGTGTTGGGGAAGAGCAAAGTGCAATAATTAATCTTGTTGAAAAAGAAAATTTAAAAGAGTGCGTTATTTTTCTAGGCCAACGAAATGATGTGGCTACTTTATTTAAAATTATGGACGTAAGCATATTACCATCTTTCTTTGAAGGACTACCGACAGTTGCTGTTGAATGCCAGGCAGCAGGCACCCCTATTCTGATGGCAGATACAATAACAAGAGAGGTTGACATGGGTTTAGGGTTAACAAGATACTTGTCTTTGGATGCGGGTATTGACGTTTGGTGCGACACTATATTAGAAATGTCTAAAATTCCTCATATATCCGCAGAAATAAGAATAAACAGTATTCAGCAGAGATATTTCACCTCATCTTCAGCGGCTGAACTTTTCTATAAATTTATTAACAAGGAGATTCTTAGTTATGAGTTCGGAGAAAAATTTTGATACAACAAAACTTGTTGGACTAATCAAAAGTGATTTATATCGATATGAAGGAGGAGTCTCAAAAATTAGTTTTATTCGAGCATATTTAAGACGTCCTGGATTTAAATTCTCTTTTTGGATGAGAATATGTGGTACAGCCTATAAATATAAGTGGGCCAGGCATAGTATTTTGCCCCTATTAGATATAATATTTGATCATTATCGATATAAATTCGGTTTTGATATACCATATACTCTTCAAATCGGTCCTGGTTTATTGATATATCATTTTGGTGGTATTGTCTTTAATCCTGCAAGTTGTGGCAAAAACGCTACGATAAGTCAGAATACAACCGTAGGTATGAGAATATATAATGGAAAGAAAATATATCCGATTATTAAAGATAATGTGTATTTAGCACCTGGTGCAAAAATAATTGGTGATGTTGTAGTAGAAAATAATACTGCTATTGGAACAAATGCAGTGTTAACGCATTCGACACATATTAATGATGTAGTAGTTGGGATTCCAGCGAAGGTTATATCTACAAAAGGGTCAGCAGAATATATCAACTATCCGATATGAAAAATAATATATTGCTAGTGGGTGGCGGGGTATTGATTACAATCTTATTACTGTCGTCTGAACACCTATTTGATAACTATAACGGATGGGAGTTAACATCAGCTCTTACATCAATTATTGTTGGTGTTTTTTTCTTTGCCGCATGGAAAATGATGAAATTCGAATTTTGGTCTCCTACTTTTTTTGTCATTTTTTCTTTGTATATGTTCCATCTGTCTACATTAGCATTACTATTCTTTGATCACTCAATAATTCAAGATGAATTCGTCGTATTGTTCAGATACGAATCACGAATAGGATTTCTAGCTTCTTTATATTCATCTATATTTATAGTCGTTTTTATAATGGGGTGTGTTTCATTCAAGAAGAATACTCTATTATATAAGGTTACAAATGAATCTATTGATTCTAATATCTTAAAACAAACTAGGAGATTAGGGCTCTTTTTGTTCTTTATTTCTTTTCCACCAGAACTATATCATGTTTCTATGCAAATAATTACAAGAAAAATTTTTGGATATGCTGAGGTGGATGCAACTGTGGGGTCTGAAATAAACGGTATACCTATTGGTTTCTTATTCAATCTTTTTATACCTTCTATTCTGCTAATTTTAAGTTCATATAGAAATAACAAAAGGAAATTTACCATTATTGCTTTGATATGGGGCATATATTATGTAGCTTTAATGTTTTTTACCGGACGTAAGGGATCTTCTATATTAGCGATAATACCAGTATTATTTATGTATTGTCTTTTTTATAGAATAAAATTCAAATTAATATATGCTGTAGCCTTATATATTTTACTTGTTGTAATGTCAATGACAACACTTACAAGATTTAGCGTAATGGACAGTAGTTTTTCCTCAAATATAGCTGAAACATATAAAAAGAATGATCCTATTAGAGATATTTGTCTGGAAATGGGCGGGACTATAAAAGGTCCTATACAGGCTATTATGGCTGTTAAAGATATCTCAGATTTCCGATTTGGGCTTACATATCCGGCATGCTTTCTGGATATTTTAAATGAATATCTTGGCTTTGATAATAAAATGATTGGTCAATATGCCAAATTTAATGAATTTCTAAGTGATCCCTCAAGAGGAGCTGAAGTTAATGATTCGGTATATTCAATGGGAGGTTCTATGATTGCTGAGTGGTATTGGAATTTTGGCTGGATAGGTGTTCCGTTGGTTTACTTTTTAGCGTTTTTTATATGTAAATATGAATCGATTATATATAAAAAAAGTAAAAAACCGATACAGTTTGCGGTATATTTAATGCTCCTCCATTTTATACTGAAATGGACCAGAGGATATTTTTATGACGTAGTATGGTTGTCACTCTATACTTATATTGTTATTAGTATATTTAGGAAGTTATTTGTTAGCAAAAAATATTATAGATTTACATAATTTATATGAATAAAAGAGTTTTGCATTGTGGTTCTATCGATGTAAAGACTGGTGGACCCGCATTAAGTACAAGTTTGTCTATGAAAGGTGTTTTGCCGAATGGGTATGATGCATTAATTTGGCAACAACCTTTGTTACCAGGCGGTTCATTAATATCAGACGAATTTGACGTTTATTATAGAAATAAAATAAAATTAAAATCTATAAAAAACATTGATTTGTATCATATACAAGGTCTTTGGGAAATCCCAAATCATAAAATGGCAGTATATGCTAGAAAAAACAAGGTTCCATATATTATTACTTTAAGAGGTATGTTTTATTCGTCAGATCAAAATGTTTTAAAAAAGCGAATAGCATTAGCTCTTTATCAGAAAAAAGACCTGAAAATGGCAGCCTGTATACAGGCGACTTGTAAGGAAGAAATGAATGAGTATAGGAAGTATGGGTTAAAAAACCCTGTTGCAGTAATACCTAACCCTATAGATTGTTCTGAATTTTTAGAAAGGCCAGTATTAAAAAAATCCGTATTTCGATTTGGGTACTTGGGACGGCTTGATAAAAGAAAGAGAGTCGAGCGTATAATCTACTCTTTCTATCATAACCAATCATATTATAATAGAGCTGAATTAATTATCATAGGCTCATGGGATTCTCAATATGAAAAATTTCTAAAGTCAGAAGTAAAGAGATTAAAGTTGAAAAATGTTATTTTCACAGGTTTTATTACCGGAAAAGAAAAAGATGATTATATTACAAGCCTTTCTGCATTAGTGGTGCCTAGTGATTTCGAAAATTTTGGGAATATAGTAACTGAGGCATTAGTGCGAGGCGTTCCTGTAATTGCATCCAAAGGAACACCATGGGAAGACTTAGAAAGGTATAAATGTGGTTTTTGGGTAGAAAATGACCAAAATACAATAGATAAAACAATGTTAAACATGTTTTTATTGCCAGAAGAAGAAAGGATTCAAATGGGGATAAATGGTAAGAAGTTAATAGAAAAAAAGTTTTCTCTAGAAAAGAATGGAATGCAATTAGCACATCTTTATGATTGGATATTGGGTGTCAGAGAAAAACCAGATTTTGTCTATATATAAATTTATATGAAAGATTCGAAAGGGGCATATGTAAACTTGGAACCCAAATCAATTTTGTTTAAAAGATTGTTGTGGGTTATATTCAGCGCGATTCTATTTAGATGTTTTCCTACATCTATCTTTCGTCAATGGAGAATATGTGTTTTAAGGTTGTTTGGTGCAAAAATAAGTAGTGAAGCAAATGTGTATAGCTCGGCTAAAATTCAATGTCCATGGAATTTGACAATGGAGCGTTTAGCATGTATAGGGCCTCATGCAATTATAGAAAATGATGTAATGATAACAATCTCCGAAGGTGCTACAATATCACAATATTCATATTTATGCACTTCTAGTCACAATATTTGTAGTGAAGGGCATGACCTAATAAGCAAACCCATTGTAATAATGAAGAACGCCTGGGTAGCTGCAGATTCATTTGTGGGTATGGGAGTAACAATTGGTGAAGGTGCTGTAGTAGGTGCCCGTTCTTCGGTATTTAATGATGTAGAGGCATGGAATGTTGTAGGTGGAAATCCTGCAAAATTTATAAAGAAAAGAGTAATTATAGATTAATTATAATATGTTAGATCTTACGACTATAATCCTCACATATAATGAGGAGAAACATATAAGACGATGTTTAGATAATGCGTGTCAATTCTCTAAGCAAATTATTATAGTTGATAGCCCATCAACAGATAGAACAATAGAAATATGTAAGGAATATGCTAATGTTGATATTTATACTCATCTTTATCCAGGAAATCAAGCAGATCAACTTAATTGGGCTTTAGATAATATAAAAATAGAAACGGAATGGATTTTGAGACTTGATGCAGATGAATATCTCTCAAATGATCTTATTCAAGAATTTGAAAATAAGATTCCACGCTTGCAAGAAAACATTTCTGGCGTGTTTCTTCAAAGAAATCACATTTTTATGGGGAAGCACATGAAATATGAAAGAAATGCAACAATATTGAGATTATTCAGAAAGGGAAAGGCTCAATGTGAAAACAGATTAATGGATGAATATATGTTGATTAAAGAAGGTAATACGACCATTTTTGATCATTTATTTTTTGATCATAATTTATGTACACTTGACGAATATTGTCAAAAACATATAAATTATGCCGTTCGAGAAGCTGCAATGATTTTAATTGAAAAATATGAAACATTAAAATACACACAAATAACCTCATTAAAGAGCGGAATCGAGAGTACTTCTTTCAGGAAATCTAAAAATAAGTATAATAATCTTCCTGTGTTCTGGAGATGCTTTGCTTATTTTATCTACCGTTATATCTTTACTGGGACTTTTATACAAGGAAAAGCAGGCTTCGTATATTGTTTCGTACAAGGTTGGTGGTATAGAGTCCTCGTTGATGGTATTCTGAACGAAGCTGAGAATTATGCCAAAGGTGATAAAAATAAAATAATTGAATATATGAATAGTAAATATCATATTGATCTTTAAATATGAATAAACGCTTAATACATATTGATATAGCAAAGGGTATTTTGATTATTTTTGTTATTATGGGCCATACAGACTTTGGAGTCAACTTCAATATCGTGCATAAATTAATATTATGGTTCCATATGCCCGCTTTTTTTATTATTTCCGGCCTGTTTTTTGAAAACAATAATTATAATCTTATTGCATCGTGTGGAAAGTATTTACACAGGTATGTTGTACCTTATATATCATGGTGCTTTTTAGGTTTTTTGATTTTCCCTTTTGAACCAATTAGTAAGAATATAATTAGAATTATATATGCTGGAAGTATAAATACTACTGAATATTCGTATCCTTTCTGGTTTATAAATACATTGTTATTAGGACTATTATTGTTAACGTTTTTGACATGGTTACATAATGTCATCTTGCGAAAAGAAAAATATTATTCATCTTTTTTAATCCTATTCGCTTTTTCCCTTTTCTGTTTTGGCCATTTAATGAATAAAAAGATAATGGATCTTCCATGGGGGATAGGTCAGCTAACATTATCTTTTATGTATATTGTTGTAGGGTTTATCTACAAGAATAAATTTAAATATTACAATATGGACAAGTATTTTTGGTTATCATCTTTTCTTTCCCTTTCATTCTTATGCATATTAATTTTTATAAATGGTTTTTCCTTTAATATAAAAGCCATGATGACCACCAATGTAATAGTAGATACGATTATGCCTTGCTTAATTACATATAGCATTTTGGGTATTTCATTAATCTTATCGAGATTCAATGTCATATCTAAATTATTAGGATATATTGGTAAAAGATGTATGACTATTTTCTTTTCTCATGCAGCAGTTTTATCTATCTTAAGTTCTAATATTAATATCCAAAATCCTGTTTTAAATGGTTTCGTTTTGGTTTTTTTGACTTTGATTACATCTTTGATTATTTGTATAGGCATACAATCAAATAAATACACCAAATTCTTTTTTATTGGTAAATAGTTATGTTAATTTCAATAATTACGGTCGCGTATAATCGTGCTCATGTAATTCGTGATACTATAGAGAGTGTCTTGAAGCAAAAGTATTTAGATTATGAATATATCATAGTCGATGGGGCTTCTAAAGACAATACGGTTGAAATTCTCAAAGAGTATGAGGCCAAGTTTGAAGGGCGCATGAGATGGATTAGCGAGCCTGATAAAGGACTCTATGATGCAATAAATAAAGGAATAAGAATGGCCAAAGGAGATATTGTTGGCATCATTAATTCTGATGATTTTTTTCATAGAGACGACACATTTGATATCATAGCAAAAGCTTTTGAAAACAAAGAGGTTGATGCTATCTATGGGGACGAACGCGATGTGGATGAGGATGACCACGAGCATGTGGTGATGATTGATAAATCGGCTTATTTTCGTACTTGGATGTATAGAATTGGACTTATGCCGCCACATCAAACGTTTTATGCAAGAGAATCACTATTTGAGAAATATGGATATTATAAGACAGATTATATGATTGCAGCAGATTTTGAGTTGATGCTTCGATTTGCCTATATTAACCATGTAAGATTCAAATATGTTCCAGAAGCATTGCTAACATTTACAACGGGTGGCGTGAGTTCCCAATTATCCAATAAGTGGAAATTGAATAAGGAAACTGTTAGAGAATGCAAAGAAAACGGCCTCTTTTGTTGTCATCCAATGATATGGGTGAAATACCTATTTAAAGTGAAAAAGAAACTTTTTTAAATAAATATGTATAAAATCTTTTTTAAGCGATTTCTGGATATTATATTGTCCTTGCTAATAATACTTTTCTTTTCACCTATCTATATCATCATTGCAGTGTGCGTCAGGATATGGATGGGTAGTCCTATCCTTTTCTCACAGGAACGTATAGGAAAAGATGAGACGACCTTCAAAATGTACAAGTTCCGCTCAATGACTAATGCACGGGATGCCAATGGCGATCTATTGCCTGAAAAGGATCGTCTTCCTAAATTTGGCATTTTTTTGCGCTCAAGTTCGATGGACGAGTTGCCTGAGTTATTTGCCATCTTGGTGGGGCACATGTCGTTCGTAGGTCCCAGGCCCTTGCGTTCGGTGGATCTTCCATATTTTAAAGAGGAGGAACGGGTAAGACATAAAGTGAGAGGAGGTCTGATTCCGCCTGACAGCCTTTCGCTTCGTACCATTACCACATATGAAGAACAATTCGAATATGAGGTGTATTATGCAAACCATGTGTCATTGTGGTTGGACATAAAGGTGATATTTACGACTTTCGTAATCCTCTTCAAACGTGTGGAGGACAACTATGGTACGGATGATCGACCACATTTGAAAGAATACAGAATAAATCAAAAAAAAAATATATGAATATGTTGAATACAATAAAGCAACTTATCAAGCAAAACGGTACACCGTTCTATTTGTTTGATGAGAAGGGATTCGTAGATAATTATAAGAAGCTGGAAAACACGTTCAAGGCAATCTATCCTGAATACCAGATTTCTTATTCGTATAAAACCAACTACACTCCGTTTGTTTGTCAACTAGTAAAATCTCTGGGTGGTTATGCAGAGGTGGTTAGTGATATGGAGTACACGCTGGCGAAGAAGATTGGATATACCAATAGCCAGATTGTGTATAATGGTCCATCCAAGGGTGATGAGATGTATGAGCATCTGGAGAATCATGGCATCCTGAATATTGACTCGCTGGATGAAGCCAAACGTGTTGTGGCATACTGTAAGAAGAATGCTGGTAAGCAATACACATGTGGCGTAAGAATCAATATGGATCTTGGCGCAAATTTCATCAGCCGTTTTGGTATGGTGGACGGAAGCCCAGAACTGTTGGAAACCGTACAAATCATTAAGGATACCGAGAATCTGCAGTTGGTCGGTATTCATTGCCATATCAGCCGTTGCCGTGGTGTGGATGCTTGGGCGCAGCGTGCTCAAATCATGATTGCTATGGCAGACAAGTATATTGAGGGTATTCCTGAATATATCAGCCTTGGTAGCGGTATGTTTGCTGACATGGCTGATTATTTGAAGAATCAGTTTGGAGGTAATAATGTACCAACGTATGAGGATTATGCAGAGGTGACTATTCGTCCGTTTGCAGAGCATTATAAGGATTGCGATAAAAAGCCAATACTCTTTACCGAGCCAGGAACTACAGTAGTAGCCCGTTACCTGAGTTTTGTGAGCAAAGTGCTGAGTATAAAGAATGTACGTGGACGCTGGATAGCCAATATGGATGGTGATTATCATAATCTTGGTGAGATATGCACCATGAAGAAACTGCCAACCCATGTGATAGTAGGTGGAAAAGAGCAAAAACGCTATGATAGAATGGATATCATGGGCTTCACTTGTTTGGAGCAGGACGTGATGGTACCAGAGTGGAATGGTGAACTAGCCGAGGGTGACGTGATGGTATTTGATAATTGTGGCGGTTATTCTATTGTTGATAAGCCTCAGTTCATCAAACCTCAGAGCGCGATGTATGTAAAGCGTTGTGATGGCAGTGTTAAGATGATCATGCGAGCAGAGACATTTGATGACGTATTTAATAAATTCAGTTTTGAATTCTAGACTATGAGAGATATAACTGTTCTCAGTACTGCTTGTGGCGCGTTCTTTATGCCTGGCTTCTTTAAATGCCTGAAGCAGAACCATGAGCGTAATATTACAATCATTGGTGCAGATCTGAGTGAAGATTCCACTCAGCAATTGCTCTTTGTAGATAAATACTATCAAGTTCCAAGATATACAGATTCTACATACGTGGATGTTCTTTTAGATATCTGCAAAAAGGAGTGTGTGGATGTATTCTTCCCGCATATTTCTATGGAACTTCCATATATCTTGGAGCGTATAGAAGATTTCCATAAACAGGGTGTGAAGGTGGCTATCTCTGATAGCGAGACTCTTAATACGGCCAATAGTAAGTATCAGCTTTATGAGTTTATGAAGGATAAAGGGTTGACCGTGCCGGGTTATTTCCTTGTTGACTCTTCAAAAACGCTTCGCGACAGGATTGGCGAATTGGGCTATCCCAAGAAACCGGTTGTTGTGAAGATGACTGAGAACAGCGGTAGCCGTGGAGTGCGTATAGTGAGGGCAGACCTTTCAAAGAGTGATCTATTTATGCATGATAAGCCCTCTTCAATGAACGTTACACTTGATGAGATGTGTGAGATTATTGATGAGTGCAATCCGGTACCTGAAATGATGGCAATGGAGTACCTGCCTGGAGTTGAATATACGGTAGACTTGTTGGCAGACCACGGCAAGACGTTATATATAGCAGGCCGCAGAAACACAACAAGTTCATTAAGTATTGCTCAAACCAGCGTGGTGGAAAAAAAGGATTCTGCCTATCAATTGTGCGAGGATATTGTCAGAGAGTTGAACCTTGATGGTAATATTGGTTTTGACTTTATGCTGGATGAGAATGATGTGCCTTGGTTGACAGACTTGAATCCAAGAGTTACTGCTACAATTATTCTATATGCTGGTGCTGGAATGAATTTTCCGTATCTTCGCGTTAAACAGCTTTTGGGTGAAGAACTTCCAAATATAGAACTGAAATACGGAACAAAGTTAGTTCGTAAGTATTGGGATGTGTTGTTTAATGATAATGGAATGATTGAAGTATGAAAAAGGTATTGATAACTGGCGCTGGAAGCTATGTTGGCGAAAGCGTTAGAAAATACATATTGAGCACATCAACGGAATTTGAGATAGATGCTGTTGATACTTTTGAAGATCATTGGAAACAGGCTGACTATACGAAATATGATGTGGTTTATCATGTAGCTGGTATTGCCCATGTGAATGCAGACCCTAAGATGGAGCCTTTGTATTACAAGGTGAATCGTGATTTGACCATTGAGATTGCCAAACATGCTAAAGCTGCAGGTGTGAATCAGTTTATCTTTATGTCAAGTATGATTGTATTTCATGAGAGCCAATCTTTGAAAACTGAAATGCTGACAATAGATACTAAGCCCAACCCAAATGGTTTTTATGGCGACTCGAAGCTTCAGGCAGAAAACGGTCTACATGAGTTAGAATGTCCCACGTTTAAGGTTTGTATCCTAAGGCCACCTATGATTTATGGTCCTAACTCTAAGGGGAATTTTCTGCGTCTAGGTTGGTTAGCAACAAAAACCCCTATCTTCCCCAATTGGAATAATAAACGTTCTATGCTTTATGTGGATAATCTTGGCGAATTTGTGAAGCAGGCCGTTTTGAGGGAGTTAGAGGGTACTTTTTATCCGCAGAACAAGGAATTAGCTGATACGGTAGAGATAGTGAGGTTTTTTGCAAAGAAATACGATCATAAGATCTGGTTCAGCAAGTTGTTTAATCCGTTTGTATGGCTGGGTTCATTTTTCTTGCAGCCG
>JAEEGL017043067.1_pt1 | contig 17558 bp, 15 predicted proteins | sample 9134231 | NCBI WGS metagenome assembly JAEEGL01 (sample SAMN16246548, study PRJNA631951) | gut metagenome | biome: gut microbiome; feature: rumen; material: fiber-attached | host: Bos | place: Iran: Karaj | collected 2018-10 | reverse complement strand
CGCAACGCCAACGACGATGCCAAGAAACTCGAAAAAGACGTGATTTCCGAGGACGAGTCGAAACTCTTACAGGAAGAAATCCAGAAACTTACCGACAAGTACATCAAGAAGATTGACGACCTCACGGAATTGAAGTCTAAGGATATTCTCACGGTATAATTATTTTCACGCCAAAGTTATTTCACGTAGAATCCGCTGAAATCGCAGAATTTATTAGACGCAAAATTTGCGTCGCATCGCGATTCATATAATTCAGCGGATTCTGCGTGCCTTAAAAAATGTCGCATCGCGATTCTCAAAATTCAGCGGATTCTGCGTGCAAATAAATCACAACACATTCTCAATCGCCATTTCAAACAACTGCCCCAAGGTCAGGCCGAAGCATCGTGCCTGCGCGGGGATGATGCTGGCTTCCGACATGCCCGGGACAATGTTCGCCTCGATGAAAAACACGCCCTCGTCGCTGACAATGTAGTCCATGCGGACAAAGCCTTTGCACTCTAACTTTTCATACAGCATCGCCGTGGTCGACTTGATTTCGCTCCCGATGGCTTCATCCACTTGGGCGGGGGTGATTTCGTCGCATTTGCCGGCGGTGTATTTGGCCTCATAGTCGAAAAACTCGTTCTTGCTGCAAATCTCGGTCAGCGGGAACACCATCATCTTGCCTTTGAAATTCATAGCCCCACAGCCAAATTCACGGCCATTGACGAACTTTTCGCACATCACCTGACGACCCGCCGCTCTTGCCGTAAATATCGCAGGAACAAGTTCTTCCGCCGTTTTCACCTTGGTCACGCCCACGCTGGAGCCATTGCAAGTCGGCTTGACGAACAGCGGCAGTCCCAACTGATTGATGATTTCGTCGGCATTGTATTTCTCGCTTTCGTTAATCAAGATGGAAGGTGCCACCTTCACGCCGTAGGAAGCCACCACGCGCTTGCAAAAATCCTTGTGGAACGTGAGGGCGCAAGTGGTCAAAGGGGAAGAGGTGCAAGGTATACCCAACAAATCCAAATAACCCGACAGTGGCCCGTTTTCGCCCGGGTCGCCGTGTACCGCATTGAAAGCCACATCGAATTTCGTCCTATGTCCGCCAACTGAAATGGAAAAATCATTCTTGTCGACATCAATCCGCGTACCATCTTTCAATAGTCCGTACCATCCCTTTTTCGACACCACAATAATCTTAGAATTATACAGTTCAGGGTTCAGGTTTTGCTTCACCACCTGAGCGCTTTTGACGGAAATTTCAAACTCACCCGAATCTCCGCCACAAATAATTGCCACATTTTTCATATTTTTTGTAATTTTGTCGGTTTAAACTTCATAACAATAAAACACCCGAAATCGAGTTGTAAAAACACGGCTAAATTAGTAAATTATGGGACGCCTTCACTTTTTCAAGGAAAAGAAATTTTACGTCAACCTGCTCATCATACTGCTGTTATGCATTGTCTTGCTATGGCTAACATTCAGGATATTAGATAAATACACCCGCCACGACGAGGTGTTTTCCATGCCTGATTTTGTGGGTCAGGACTTCCGTCAGGTGAAGCACGACTACTCGAAAGACTTCAATTTCATCCTCATCGACAGTGTTTATCCCAAGGGACAACAGCCCGGCAGCATCTATCAGCAAGACCCTTTGCCCGGCTCGAAAATCAAGAAAGGCCGCAATGTTTACGCCATCATCGTGGCCGAAACACCCGAAAAAACCGTCATGCCCAACCTGAAAGGCATCTCCCTTCGCGAGGCCATCGGCAGGCTCGAATCGAGTGGCTTAAGCGTTGATTATCTGGATTATGTGGATTATTCCTACAAGAACAACATCGTCAACCAATATTACAAAGGACAGCCCATCATGGAAGGCACCGAATTGGTGAAAGGCAGCAAAATCATGCTCCGCGTCGGCATCGGCAACGACAAAAGCCCTATTAAAGTGCCCAACCTCATTGGGAAACCCGCAGAAGACACCAAACGGCTGCTCAATTTGGCCGGACTCAACCTTGGCGAAGAAGTGTACGAGGACAGCGACAGCCTCCAATATATGCGCGTCAGGCTGATGAGTCCTGGCCCAAGTTCAGGCTCGGTCAAAATCGGCACCTTTGTTGATGTTTGGTACCATTCAAGCAAGACCTTGGATTTTGAAAAGAACATGAAGGAACTGCTGCACGAGGATTCCTTGAAAAATGTACCGCAAACGATTGTTATTGACACACTTACAGAAACAATTGATACCACCAACTATGGATATGAAGACGAATTTTAAGGCTTTCGCCTTGGCTATGGCTTTCGGTTTTTTCGCCATCCAAGCCACGGCACAAGAGATATTGACCAACTTCAGAACCACGACAGAGCAAGCCCCCGCAAGAAGAGGCGTTGCCGAGGCGCGTTTCCTCCCCTTTTTCGACGATTTCAGCCATTGCGGACTCTATCCCGACTCGACGAAATGGACCGACAATAATGTGCTGGTGAATGACGGTTTTCCGCTCAGTCCGCCCAACCGCAACGGTGCCACTTTTGATGTTTTGGATGCCAATGGCCACGTTTACGATTATGCCATCAGCAATGCTTTTGTGGCGGAATACCTGACTTCCGTTAGGATTCGCTTGGACTCCGTCATGGAGCCTGAGCCGCGTGCCCTCTCCCCCGCCGATTCGGTCTATCTGAGTTTCTACTATCAGCCCCAAGGCAACGGAAATCCGCCCGAAACACAAGATTCGTTGGTGCTGCAATTTGGCACCACCACCGAACATCAGGAGTTCGTATTCCTTGATTATCAAAACTATAGCATTGCCGACATCTTTGCCGAAATGCAGGTCGACACGCTGTTTCCGGGCGACACGGTTTGGGCTTCGGTAGGTTGCCAATCAGGAATGTTCACCATCGTCACCGACACGCTGACACCCCTCACTGAAGGCGAAATTGCCGTACCCTGCGATTCGGTTTTCATCACCGTTGCCGACACCACTTGGTACCACATCTGGAGCATGCCCGGCCAACGGTTGGACAGTTTCATGGTGCAAAACAACGGCCAGTTTTTCAAGCAGGTGATGATACCCATTCGCGACGTAAAGTTCTTTCAGGACAACTTTTATTTCCGCTTCTACAACTACGCAAGCATCGTCAACTCGTCGCTGCCCAGCAACCGAAGCAACGAGGACAACTGGAACATCGATTTCGTCTACCTGAACATCAACCGCAGCATTGACGACACCGACTATCCCATGCTGACTTTCTCGGGTCAACGGCCTTCGTTCTTCAACCGCTATCAGGCCATTCCCTACCGCCAATACCGCGCCAATCCCAATTCCGCCATCCGCGAAAACCTTGAAATCGACATCGCCAACCTCGACGGCATCGACCATGAGCTACACTATTATTATAAGGTGCAACAAATCGGTGGCGGCCAGCATTATCAGCGCGTTTTGGAGCCGGTCACCATTCTTCCATACAAGGCCAACGGCTACCTGCTTTGCCCCGGATATGGCGAATCGCCAGCCTGCCCGTATGTGGGTGATTTGTTTGCGTTCTATACGTGGCAAGACTCGGTTTCCTACCAAATCAGCCATTACGTTTACGATTCAACAGCCACTCCGCCTTTGGCCGACTCGATGATTTACCACGTGGGAATGTACAATTACTACGCTTACGACGATGGTATTCCTGAGTTGGGCTTCGGTGTGAGGCCTGCCGGTGGCAAGTTCGCCGTGCGCTTCGATTTGGCCGAATACGACACCATCCAAGGCGTGCAACTGCTTTTCAACCAAACACTTAACAATGCCAACGACAAGTATTTCGACATCGTGATTTGGAGGGACGAAAACGGCAAGCCCGGCGAGGAAATCTACCGTTTGCAAAACCAGCATCCACAATGGCATGAGCAGCCCTATCGGTTCTACTACTACAAATTCGATCGAAATGTGATACACTCCGGCGCGTTCTACATCGGCATCGAGCAACGCAACGACGCCCTCATCAACATCGGTTTGGACACCTCCACCGACAACATCCAATACAACTTCATCAACACCAACGGCTCATGGCAACCCAGCAGCAAGCACGGTTCGCTGATGATTCGCCCCGTGGTGGGTGCTTCGTATTACATTGGTGTGGAAGAGAACGGCCCTTCGACAGGCTCAGAAGCCTTTGTGGTCTATCCCAACCCGGCCAGCAACACGTTGCATTTGGAAGGCGATTTCGGGAACGGACAAGTGAGCATTTTCGACCTCACGGGAAGAAAGGTGTATCAAGGTGATTATCAGCATGAAAGATCGGTCGGCAACCTAAACAAGGGGATGTATTTACAGAACATCATCACCTAGGAAGGCCAAGTCATCAACCAAAAATTCATCATCGAGAAATGAACGAAGAACTCATTGAAATGAACGAAGAACTCGTTGAGGAAAACGACGAACTCACCGAATTGGACGATGAACTCATCGAGGAAAACGACGATTTCATCGAAACTTCAGAAACCACCAATGAAAACGGCGAACTGTTTGAGCACATGCGAATTACCGTCGACGGCGGTCAGGACATGGTGCGCATCGACACGTTTTTGACTTCACGCATCCATAGCATTTCGCGCAATCGCATACAAAACGCGGCCAAGGCGGGCAATATTTTGGTGAACGACAAACCTGTGAAGTCGAACTACAAGGTGAAGCCTAACGATGTGATTTCCATCGTGTTCAGTTATCCGCCCCGCGAAACTGACATCAAGCCAGAGCCTATCCCGTTGAACATCGTTTATGAAGACGACGACCTCATTGTCATCAACAAACAGGCGGGCTTAGTGGTACATCCCGCCCACGGCAATTTCACCGGCACTTTGCTGCACGGTTTGGCCTACCATTTCGAGCAGACGCAACAAAACATCGAAAACCGCATCGGCTATCTCGTCCACCGCATCGACAAGGACACCACCGGCCTGATGGTCGTCACCAAGAACGAAACCGCGCAAGCCACACTCGCCAAACAATTCTTCGACCACACCATCCACCGCCGCTATTATGCCTTGGTTTGGGGCGATTTTGACGAGGACGAAGGCACCATTGTGGGCAACATCGGGCGCAGCCAGAGCAACCGTCGCCGCATGACCGTTTATCCCTTCGGCGAGCAGGGCAAGGAAGCCATAACACACTGGAAAGTATTGGAACGCTTTGGTTACGTGACACTTAACGAATACCGATTGGAAACAGGTCGTACCCACCAGATCCGCGCCCATTCACAATTCATCGGACACCCGCTTTTCAACGATGCCCTGTATGGCGGCGATGTCATCCTGAAAGGCACCACCTTCACCAAATACAAGCAATTCATCGACAATTGCTTTAAAATCATGCCGCGCCATGCCCTTCATGCCAAGGAATTGGGCTTCGTGCATCCTACCACGGGTGAGCAAATGATGTTCACCTCCGAACTCCCCGACGACATGACGCAGGTGTTGGAGAAATGGAGAACCTATCTGAAAGCGAGGAATTTGTTTGAGGAATAAAACTACCTGTTTCTCCCTGGCAAAGCATCAATAAGTTTTTGTGTATAAGCATTTTGCGGATGTTCGAATAAGGCATCCGCTTCGTTTATCTCTACGGGTTTTCCATTGTACATCACCACGACGCGGTCGCTCATAAAGCGCACCACGCTGAGGTCGTGGGAAATGAAAATGTAGGTGAGATGGCGTTCTTCTTTCAGACGGTTGAGCAAATTCAAGACTTGCGCCTGCACCGAAACATCCAAGGCCGAAACGGATTCGTCACAAATCACCAAACGGGGATTTACCGCCAAAGCTCGGGCGATGCAGATGCGTTGGCGTTGGCCGCCTGAGAACTCGTGAGGGTAGCGGTCGTAATGCGCGGCTTGAAGGCCAACTTGTTCTAATAAGTCACAAACCAAAGCACGACATTTTTTCTTGTCTCTTTCAATGTCATGTACTTGCAAGGGTTCGGCGATGGCTTCGCCAATCGTAATTCGAGGATTGAGGGAAGAGTAAGGGTCTTGAAACACGATTTGCGCCTGTTTGCGAAAATCGCGCAAATCTTTGCCTTTCAGAGAGGTAACATCAATGCCATCGAACCAGACTTTGCCGCCCGTAGGTTCTGCCAAGCGCAAAATGGAGCGGCCCAAAGTGGTCTTGCCGCAGCCCGACTCTCCCACCAAACCAAGTGTTTCGCCTTCGTAAACCTCTAAACTCACATCATCAACGGCCTTCACATAATCATAAACGCGGCTGAAAACGCCCCTGCGCAAAGGATACCAAGTTTTCAGCCCTTCCACTTTCAGGAGCGGCGGCTGGCTGTAAAGTTGCTTGAGGTGGTTTTGCCTTTCCTCAGCGGTGATTTGCAAGTCGTTCAGAATCTGTTGTTTGCCGCCTTGCCATTGTCCGTCCAAAAACTCCTTTACGATGGGCAGGCGTTTCAGCCTTATGTCCATCGGCGGACGGCAGGCCAAAAGACCTTGCGTGTAGGGGTGTTTCGGATGATTGAGGATTTCTTGCACCGTGCCACGCTCGAGGATTTCACCGTCGTGCATCACGGCCACGTCGTCGGCGATTTCGGCCACCACGCCAAGGTCGTGGGTGATGAAAATCATGCCCATGCCCGTTTCGGCCTGCAATTTGCGCAATAGTTTCAAAATTTCCAATTGCACGGTCACATCCAAGGCGGTCGTCGGCTCGTCGGCGATAAGGAGTTTGGGATTGCAAGCAATGGCCATCGCAATCATAACGCGCTGTTTCTGTCCGCCCGAAAGTTCGTGCGGGTAACTGTCGTAAATGGCTTCGGGTCGGGGCAGCATCACCTGTTTGAATAGGCTGATGACACGTTTTTTGGCTTCAGCCCTTCGTTCCTTGAGCCTGTCGAAGGGACGAAAGGCCGACTCTTCATGCTGCAAAATCATCTCACTAACCTGATAACCACACTTATACACGGGATTCAGCGAAGTCATTGGCTCTTGGAAAATCATAGAAATGCGCTTGCCTCGCACCTCGGCCATTTGGCTTTCGCTGAAGTCTTTTATTTCCTTGCCTTCAATCTGGATGCTGTCGGCCTCGATGCGGCTCAGCTTTTCGTTTAGCAGACGCATCACGGCCAATGAACTCACCGACTTGCCCGAACCCGACTCGCCGACCAATCCTAATGTCTTGCCTGCCAGCACGTCCAAATCAATGCTGTGGATGGCTTCGGCCCATTTTCCGTCGCGGGAAAACGACACTTTCAGGTTGCGTACTATTAACAAAGGTGTGGGCATCGTTGCTAATTTGTTGCAAAGGTATTGAAAATTTGTCTACTTTTGTGGAAAATTCTCACGTTATGAAAAAGACCTTTTTACTTTGGCTCGCCCTGCTGCCTTGCATGGCTTGGGCGCAATTCGACCAGTATTTCACAGAATCTTCCCTCCGCGTCGACTATTGCCTGACGGGTAACAGCACCGTTACTTCATTCTCCCTCAAAGAGTTAATCCATGAGCCGTATTGGAGTGGCTCAAAAACCAACCTCATTGACACGTTGGAGTTTGGCAATTATATCGTCAAGGTGTTTGAGGCGGGAACAGACAAGTTATTGTTTTCCAAGGGCTACCAAAACCTCTACGGCGAATGGCAGACCACTGACGAGGCCAAGCAAGTCACCAAAACCTTTGAGGAATCGGTCATCGTGCCATTCCCGAAGGCGAAGATAGACATTGCCTTGTTCCGCAAGACTTGGGAGGGCGAACTCGTTGAGGGGATGCGCCTCACCGTCAACCCCGATGACTATTTCATCCGCAACTATGACAACCTCAACCTGCCCGTCTACGCGGCATGGATTGGCAACAGGGACATCACCAAAGCCGTTGACATTGTGATACTTCCCGAAGGCTACACGCAGGCCGAGATGGGCAAGTTCATCAAGGATTGCGACTTCTTCGTGAAAAGTTTGTTCAATTACGAGCCTTACGACCGCTATCGCGAGAGTTTCAACGTGCGTGGTGTGATGGTGCCTTCCGAGGAATCGGGATGTACCATGCCGGGCGACAAGATTTACAAAAACACGGCCATGCGCTTCAGTTTCTGGACCTTCGACTCGGAACGCTATTGCATGAGCACAGACAACCGCGACATCCGCGACCTTGCCGGACAAGTGCCTTACGACCAGATTTATATCCTCGTCAACACCGAGAAATACGGCGGTGGCGGCATTTACAACTTCTATTGCTCCAGCGCGAGCAGCAACAACAAGTCCTCCGATGTCATCATCCACGAGTTTGGTCATGGTTTCGCTGGACTTGCTGATGAATACTACTATGCCGGTGCCTCTGAACACATGTATAATATTGCCTTGGAGCCGTGGGAGCCCAACATTACCTCATTGGTCGATTTTAGCAATAAGTGGGGCGACATGATTAGAGAGGGAACGCCTGTGCCCACACCGCGAGAACCCAAGTACGAACAGACCATCGGCGTGTTTGAGGGTGGCGGTTACGAGCCGAAAGGCATGTATAGCCCTTACATGGATTGTCTGATGAAGACCTTCAACGGCCATGAGTTTTGCCCCGTTTGCCAGCGCGCCATTGAACGGATGATTTTGTATTATTCGAAATGAAATACGGCGTTTCGACAGGCTCAACGGCCTAAGGTCCCTGAGCCTGTCGAAGGGCCGACTTAATAGTTGAAATTTCATGAACTACTTAGACATCATCATAGCCATCGTCCTCTTCCTCTTCGGTTTCAAGGGCTATCGCAAGGGCCTGATTATCGAGGTGGTCACGCTGTTGGCCTTTGGTGTGGGCATTTACGGTGCCATGCACTTCTCCGACTTCACGGCGGCGCACCTGCAAGAGGTAATGAAAATTAATCCTAAATACCTGAATACCATTGCTTTCGTGTTGACATTCGTCCTTTTGGTGATAGTCGTCAACCTCATCGGTAGGGCAGTGACCAACATCATCAAGGCCATGAATCTGTCTTTTTTCAACAAATTGTGCGGTTTTGTCTTTGGCGTGGCCAAAGGTGTGCTGTTGTGCAGCATTTTGCTCTTGGTACTCAACAATTTCCAACTCATCGGCATATTGAAACCCGAAGTGCGCGAGCAGTCGAAACTCTATCCTTACATCGAGGAAACGGTGCCTTATGTCTATCGCGGTTTCGACTTGGTGAAGGATTATGCCAAGGAGGTGCTGCCTGAGAAAGAGGATGGAAAATCTGAAAAAAATCCCAATGAAAGCACACCTATAATATAATAAGGGGCATCATCGTTCAATCTTCCAGTCGGAAAGGGTCTTGGTCTCTTGCGAGAAAGCGATACCTATTTTAATAACAGGCTTGCCCTCGGCCTCGTAAGGGATGGCGTAGTCCTTCGAGTTGATCTGGTCGAGTGCCTCTTGCGCCGTGCCACGCATCTTCAGTTCCATCACATAGACCGCGTCGCGCATGAACACTACGAGGTCGGTGCGGCCACGCGCCACCTTCACCTGCGTGAACGTGCGGCAATTAATCATGGAGAAGACCACGTAGGTCAGCACCTCGTAGTAGGCCTCGTACTTGGCGATGTCGTCCAATTCCTTCGCGCCAAATTCCAAATAGGGAATCGAGGCGAAGAACGATTGCATAGCCTTCATAGCCCCTTCAATGTCGTGGTGGTATAGGCAGGCATAGAAATCGCCAGCAAATCCCCGTGAATCAGTGTTGCCGAGGTTCATCATGCGTGCCATGAAGTTTTCCATGAAGCCAACCTTCACCTCGGCATTGGGGAAGTCGAGGGTGTATTTGTTGCTCAAAAAGTCGTAGCCCTTGATGGTGAGGTAGCCCGCCTGATAGAGCAGGGGCAGGGCTGAGGTCATGCCCTCGGTGGGCACGTCGAACTGGGTGGAGGGAACCTGAAGTTGTTCCAGTTCCAGCAAGTTCGTGTCGAAACGTTTCATCGTCTCGAAAAGGAAGGTGGGTGTTCCGCTGCCGAACCAATAGTTGTCCACGTCACGGTTCATAAAGGCGTACATCAAACTGAAGGGGTTGTATATGTCGGGCGTACTCTTCCCGAAATGATAGCCGTCGTATTGCAGTTTCAGTATGCCTATCATTTCCTCTTTTGCGCGATTGTATTCGTCGGCAAGCATTTGTATGTCTTGGTCGAAGATATTCAACAGCTCTTCAGTGGTGATGCCGCAGAGTGCCGAGTATTGTGGCATCATGGAGATATTGCGGAGGTTGTTCAGGGTGGAGAAGATGCTGAGCTGTGAGAACTTGGTGATGCCCGTGATGAACACGAACTGCTCGTCCTTGTCGCAGGCCTTCACAACCTGGTAGAACTCCTGCATGATATGGCGCACCTTCTCGAGCTCGTCTGGCTTGTTGAGGTAGTCGAGCAGGGGCGCGTCGTATTCGTCGAGGATAACGACGGTCTTCAGGCCGGTGTCTTCGTGCAGGCCTTGTACGAGTTCCTTGAACCTCGTGCCCGGCGAGCCTTCCGATTTCTGCCTCTTGTATTTCCTTTCGTGGTAGTCCAGTTGGCTGTGCAAATCTTCAATGATTTGGCCGATTTCGTACTTGTTCTTGCATGTGCTCATGTCGAAATGCAAGACAGGATATTGTTTCCAGTCCTTTTCCAATTCGGCGATGGCCAAGCCCTCGAACAAGTCCTTCCGTCCCTCGAAGTAATACTTCAAGGTGCTACAAAGCAGGCTCTTGCCGAACCTTCGCGGGCGGCTGAGGAAGACGAATTTCGATTCTTTTGTCAGTTTGTAGACAAGGTCGGTCTTGTCCACATAGATGCGTCCGTCTTGTCTGACGCTTTCAAAATCGGCGATGCCGGCGGTGTAGAGTCTCATGGGTAGCATGGCGATTCAATTGTTTTCGCTTGCAAAATTACCATTTTTTGGGGCTTTTTCATTATTACAACAACACATCTTTCATTCTACCTCCATTTTTTCCTCTCGCTCCTTCCTTGCCTTCAAATAACATGCCCTGCATAGCGGCTCGTAACTCTCTGTTTCTCCGAGCACAACCAGTTTGTCGCCAGCGATGGTGCGGTGTGAATATTGAGCTTGGCCACCGCAACGCACGCAGATGGCATGTACCTTGGTAACGTCCTCGGCAATGGCCATGAGTTTGGGCATGGGGCCGAAAGGATTGCCCATAAAGTCCATGTCCAAGCCCGCAATGATGACGCGCACACCTTGGTTGGCCAGTTGCTGGCACACGTTAGGCAACTCATCGTCAAGGAATTGCGCCTCATCTATGCCCACAACATCCACGTCGTTGGCATAGAACAGAATCTCGCTCGCGCTCTCCACGGGGATGGAGTGCAAGGCTGTCGCGTTGTGCGACACCACGTCCTCCTCGCTGTAGCGCGTATCAACGCCCGGCTTGAAGATTTCCACCTTCAGTTTAGCGATTTTGGCGCGTTTCAGCCGACGAATCAGTTCTTCGGTCTTGCCCGAAAACATGGAACCGCAAATGACCTCAATCCAGCCTTGCGACTTGTTGTGCGAATCTTTTTCGAGAAACATGTCAAGCGTTTTTAGATTATTTGTAATTTAGCCCCCTCATTGCGAGCAAAAATAAAGATAAATCCTATATGAACGACAAATTTGAGAACCAAAAAGAAAAATTGATTTCCATCAAGCACGAAATCAGTTTGTTATACCAACAAGTCAACTATCTTCTGAGGAACGAAAAACCTCTCGAACTGCTCGATTTGGATGTGTTGATGAATCGCACACACACCCTTTATGACCAACTTTGCGCCATCAATTTGGGCGAGGAACCCGACAATGACGACCTTCCTTTCGATGCCGATGCCCTTTCGGGGATTTTTGGCGGTATGATGCAGGAGGATGAAGCCACTCCAGAGGCTGCTCCCGCTGAGGAATCGCCGACAGAAGCGCAAGAGGAAATCACTACCGAAGAACTTTTCGGGATGCCGCAGGAGGAAACCCCAATTGAGGTGACAGAAGCCCCCGCTGAAGAAACTATTGGAGAAGTTGAGGAAACAGTTGCAGAAGTTCCAATGGAGCCTTTTGAAGAAACGATCGAGGAAACTACAGAGGAACCGGCTGAGGAAACGATTGAGGAAATTGCATTTGAACCTGTCGTGGAAACACCTACCATGGAAACGGTTGAGGAAGGTTCAACGGAAACTATCCAGGAAACGATTGAGGAAGTTACCGAGGAATACGCTGAGGAAACACCTATTGAAGATTTTACGCAAACGGTTGAAAACAAGGAAGTAACGCCAGACGAAAAGCCATCAGAACTGCCATTGGGCGACGAGTACGGCTTCTTCTTCCATTTCGAGAATGTTCCCGAACAAGAAGAGAAAGTTGAAGAACAGGTGGAAGTGGAAGAGCCTGTTGCTGAGATGGTTGAACCTGCTGAAGGCAAAGGTGAAGTGCGGTTTGAAACCGTGGAAAAAGACGGAAAGGTGATTCATTTCATGGAAGAGATTCCCGAGGAGGAGATTCCTGAGCGCGACCTTGTTCATGGGGACGACTTGATAAAGGACAATCCCTTGGAAATGCCGAAAATGGAAGTTGAAACCTTTGTGGATCAAGAACTTGAAAAGGAACGACAGACCTCTGAAACTATGATTGACTTCTTCAGTCAAGACGATACCGAGTTTGAGTTGTCGACACCAGAAACCTTGGGCGAGAAGATGATGCAAGAGGGTCATTCGCTGGCCGACAAGTTGCAGCAAAACCACGTCCGCGACCTGAAGTCAGTCATAGGAATCAACGACAAATTCCTGTTTGTCAACGAATTGTTTGGCGGAAGCATGGAAAAGTACAACAAGTCCATCGAGAACCTCAACGACCTGAAAACCCTGAACGGTGCCATGATTTACCTGAACGAGTTGAAGATTGAACTGCTGTGGAACAGCAGCAACGAGGCCTATCAGAAACTCAAGGACTTGGTTTCGCGCAAGTTTGAATCCTGACGGCCATGTCGAAACTCTACCTTGTGCCTACGCCAATCGGCAATTTGGAGGACATCACCCTGCGTGCCATCCGCGTCTTGAAGGAGGTGGATGGCATCCTCGCTGAGGACACACGCACTTCGGGCAATTTGCTTAAACATCTCGAAATCAGCAAGCCCATGACGGCTTTCCACATCCGCAACGAGCATCTTGTGGTGGAACGCATCGCCGACCGTATCGAGGCTGGCGAAACCTTAGCTTTGGTCACTGATGCTGGAACACCTGCCATCTCCGACCCGGGTTTTCTGCTTGTGCGCGAGTGCGTTAAGCGCAATATCGAGGTGGAATGTCTGCCCGGTCCTACAGCTTTCGTCCCAGCTTTGGTCAATTCGGGTTTGCCTGCCGAGAAATTCATTTTCGAGGGTTTTTTGCCCCATAAGAAAGGCCGCCAAACCAAGTTGAGAGAGGTGGCTGATTATCCTTACACGACCATCCTTTACGAGTCGCCATTCCGCCTGCTGAAGACCTTGGAACAATTGGCTGAGGTTTGCGGCACAGACCGAAAAGTTTGTGTATCAAGGGAATTGACGAAAATCCATGAGGAAAACGCCCGAGGCACTTTGGCCAAGGTGATGGAGCATTTCTCGAAAAAGGAAATAAAAGGAGAAATCGTCATTGTTCTTGAAGGTGCAACAACGATGACCAAAAAAAACACCTTGTCCGAAAATGACGATTTAGAGGATTAAAATCGCTTATTTGCCGAGCAGCTTTTGCCAAAAGTTCTGCTTTTCGGCACTACGGTCTTTTGCAAGTTGCCGTTGGTAAGTCTCAAGACGCACAGATAGGCTATGTTTCACGCCCTCAGAAGTATAGGTGGCACCGCTCACGGCATCCACTTCCTTGCTCAGGGCTTCGTCCACGGTCAGTCCGTCCCATGCCTCGAAAAGGCCGCCACTCTCCACACGTTGCGCGAACCGGGGCGTTTCCTGATGTTCCAGCAAAACCACATCCTTGACGCGACCATTGGCATCGAGGGCAATTAATAAAGGTGTGGGACCGTTGAAACCCTTCACCGCATCGGAAAACGGCGAGGAGTACAATACCGTGCCCAATACATGACCCGAAGCGTCTTTCACTTCGTAAAATGCAGTATCAATGGGCTGAACTTCAGCGGCTTCAGCGAAATAGGGTTTCACTTCGGAGAGCGGGATTTCGGGCAACTTGACAGGAATGGGGCCACAACTGGCAAAGGTCATCGCGCCAGCAATCAGCAAACCGCCAACAAGATTTCTAAGGGCTTTCATTGTCTTGACTTGAATTTTGCCGCAAAATTAGGAAAAACTTTCCACTTTTCGGCTTCCCACTTCCAACTTTTGACTACCTTTGTGCCATCTTAATTCGATAAACCCAATAACCTTCAGATTATGTTAGTCATCGGTATTGCTGGCGGCTCGGGTTCCGGAAAAACCACCGTCGTAAAGGAACTGGTTAGACAATTGCCAGACAATTCAGTATCAGTCATTTCGCAAGATGCGTATTACTTCGACAACGGCGACAAGTCGCCCGAGGAGAAGAAGCAAATCAACTTCGACCACCCCGATGCCATCGAGTGGGACCTGCTCATCGACCATCTCGACCGCCTCAAGAAGGGCGAAACCATCCCCATGCCGATTTACACTTATGTCACTTGCGCCCGATCGCAGGAAGTGATTTATGTGCATCCCACCGAGGTCATCATCGTGGAAGGCATCATGGTTTTGACCCAAGAAGAACTACGCAAACGCATGGATATCAAGGTGTTTGTCGATACCGACGGTGACGAGCGATTGATGCGCATCATCCGCCGCGACATCGCCGAGCGTGGGCGCACTTGGGAGGATGTGCTGCGCCACTACCAAACCTTTGTGAAACCCATGCACCAACAGTTCATCGAGCCAACCAAACGCACTGCCGACATCATCTTGCCACGCGGGTCAAGCCCCGTGGTGGTGGATATTTTGGCCTCGCGGATCCGGATGCATTTGGGGAAGTGACTGAAAACCAACAGAAAACAAGAAAGCCGAACGGAAACGCTCGGCTTTTTACTTGTTGCCCAACCAGGATTCGAACCTAGACTAACTGATCCAGAGTCAGTTGTGCTGCCATTACACCATTGGGCATCAAAATCGGCTGCAAAAATACGCTTTTTTTAAATGCTGCAAGAAAAAAAAGGGATTTTTTTCGGAAAAATTTCGCTTGACTCGTGCCATCTGATATAAGCGACTCAAAATCAATATTTATTGAACCTCGACCCCCAGTTGTACGACAGCATGAAAGTGAGATAGAACCATTTGTTTCGTTCCGCAGCCATGATGGCAACTCCCAAGGGAAAATACTCGGCTTTCACGTCAAGATTGATGGACTGCACCCGTGTTCGCGACTTGCCGACCTCGAAACTGAGTCCCAGCGAGGCGTGTGCGCCGGGAGAAAACTTGGTTTCGGAAAGGCCTGTGATGAACGGTGCTCTGCCGAGGATGTCGATGTCTGACTGGAAGGTCTGCTCGTCGATTCTCTCGATGTATCCGCCCGAAGAAGTGGGTTGGTAGGTGACCACATAGTAATAATAGGGCTTGAGCAAAGCCAACGATGCGCCAAATTCGTAGGTCCAGCGCGTTTCGATGCCCCCCCAATAAGGCTTGCCGAAAATGCGTCGACTTTCGCCATAGCCGAAACGCAGCACATACGCATAGTTCTGTTTGCCGTAAACGAAGGGGCGCGTGTTGTATTGCGAGATGGTTATGGTCTTGATTTCCTTGGGCGAATGTAGCGAAACAGCTTCGGCAACCCAGTTCGTTGTCCGGTTGATGGTCTTGATTTTCCCGATGTTGAATCCTATCCCGAACCCTTGAGAATGGATGGCCACTTTGAAAGTGTTCTGGCGGGTGTAGACCAACCTTTCTTCAATGGGTTTGTCGTCATCACTTTGGATGTCAATGTTTTGTGCGGACAATAAAAAAGGGCACGCTCCCAAAAGCGTGAACATGAGGATGCGCAGCAAGGGTCGTTTGAGGGCAATCATGGCCATGCCTCCCAACACCTGTATTAATAGCGCGTTTCCTTGATGTACTTTTGCGATTCGCCGTAGGCGGGGCAACTCTTGCTCGATCCGCAGGAGGTCAGAATAATGCCTGAAACAAAGGCGATTAGCAGAGTGATGGCAAGTTTTTTCTTCATAGCTATGTAATTTGACTTGCAAAGTAACGGATTTTTTCGCGAATTATTACCATCTTTGCAGAAATTTTGTGGATATGGAAGTAAAGAAACCCAATATTGATGAAAGCTGGTATCAAGTGCTGCGACCTCAATTCGAGGCACCCTATTTCGCTGACCTGAAATCTTTTTTGGTGAGCGAGAAGCGGCAATACGCCGTCTATCCTCCCGGACCGTTGATTTTCAACGCTTTTAACCTCACGCCTTTCGACAAGGTGAAGGTGGTGATTTTGGGCCAAGACCCGTATCACGGCCCTGGACAGGCGCATGGCCTTTCGTTTTCTGTGCCTGATGGTGTGCCGTTCCCACCGAGTTTGCAGAACATTTTCAAGGAGTTGCATGACGACTTGGGTGTGCCTATCGCGCGGTCGGGCAATCTTGAGAAATGGGCGAGGGAAGGGGTGCTGCTCTTGAACGCTTCACTGACGGTAAGGGCTGGCCAAGCGGCCTCGCACTCGCGCCACGGCTGGGAACAGTTCACCGACGCGGCCATCCGTGCCCTCTCGGAACAACGTGAGCATCTCGTCTTCATCCTTTGGGGCAACTACGCCATCGCCAAACAAGCCCTGATTGACCCCTTCAAGCACTTGATTCTGAAGTCGGTACACCCATCGCCGCTGTCGGCAAGCAGAGGGTTTTTCGGTTGCCATCATTTCTCGCAAACGAACAATTATCTGATACAGAACGGAATAGAACCTATTGACTGGAGTTTATAAAAGAAACTACGGATTACGCGGATGAAACGGATTTTGACAAAGATTAAAGAACGCAAGCGTTCCATTTGTTCATATTCCTTCAGGCGTCAGCCAATCTGTAAAATAGGATGCCTGCATCTATAGAATTTTGGAAAGAATCTGTAAAATCCGTGAAATCCGTAGTTAATAAACTCAATCGTGAAATTTGAAAAACAAAAATGAAACAAATCGTCTTCGCCACCAACAACAAGAACAAACTGCGCGAAATGCGCGAAATCATGGCAGGCCTCTACGAGGTCTTGAGCCTTGAAGACATAGGCTGCCACGAGGAAATCATCGAGGATGCCGACACCATCGAAGGCAACGCCAAAATCAAGGCGGACTTTATTACGAGCCGCTACCACATCGATTGTTTCGCCGACGACACCGGTCTCGAAGTGGAAGCCTTGAACGGCGCGCCAGGCGTGTATTCGGCGCGTTATGCCGGCGAGCATTGCAGCTATCAGGACAATGTCGATAAAATGCTGGCCGCCATGAAAGGCCAAGCCAACCGCAAGGCGGCTTTCCGCACCTGCATTGCGCTGAACCTCAACGGGAAATCCTACTTTTTCGAAGGCCGTTGCGACGGACAAATCACCGAGCAGCAGCGCGGCACCGAAGGCTTCGGCTACGACCCCATCTTCCAGCCCGACGGCTACGACCAGACCTTCGCCGAGCTGGG
>JAEEGL013766862.1_pt1 | contig 17558 bp, 14 predicted proteins | sample 9134231 | NCBI WGS metagenome assembly JAEEGL01 (sample SAMN16246548, study PRJNA631951) | gut metagenome | biome: gut microbiome; feature: rumen; material: fiber-attached | host: Bos | place: Iran: Karaj | collected 2018-10 | reverse complement strand
TGGTATAGATGGAATGGCTGAAAAACAGCCTATTGATGGCGTATGCCAAAGCCGATACAATCATCAAAGGCACAATCAACGCATAGCCATTGGTGATTTCTGCGATGAGGAAAATGCCTGTCAAAGGAGCGTGTAACATCCCAGCCACCAATCCACTCATACCAACGAGAGCAAACTTGGCAGGATCTAAATCTCCGATACCTAGATAATTCACCAATGTGGCGAAAAACAATCCCGTGAAAGCTCCGATAAACAAAGCCGGTGCAAAAGTGCCACCCACACCACCTGCACCAAAGGTGAAAGCTGTGGCAAAAGCCTTCAGCAGAATCATGCCTGCAAACAAAACTATGACCACCAAATCATAATCCTTGAAATTCGCAAACCATGGGTTGTTGAACACCGGACTGTAGTCGCCGCGCAAAGCCGAATTGATGGCCTCATAACCCTCTCCATAAAGAGCTGGGAACAGAAAGATAAGGATGCCCAACATTGAGCCACCCAAGAGGAACCTCGTCCAAGGTGATTGTATCTTTTTGAAACGTTTCTCTACACCGAAAGACACTTTCAAAAAATAAGCTGATACCAAACCGGCAAAGAGACCTAACAGCACATAGTACAAAGCATTGGATGGGATGAAACCTTCAGTGATAACCGTTGGATATTCCACTGTCTGGCCCAAAAACCAATAGGCCGTCAGAATAGCAACAAACGAAGAGCAGATGATAGGCACTAAAGCATTGAGCGACAGGTCGATCATGAAAACTTCAAGAGCAAAAACGATGCCTGTGATAGGAGCTTGGAAAATGGCAGCCAAAGCCGCTGCGCCACCCATACCAATAAGCAAGATAGTGTGCTTATAGTCTAATTTCAGCAACTGGGCAATGTTGGAGCCGATGCTACCGCCAGTAGATACGGAAGGACCTTCCAATCCCACCGAGCCACCGAAGCCGACGGTCAAAGCGCTTGTAATGATACTCGACCAAGTACTACTGCGGTCAACTTTGCCCTTGTTTTTCGAAATAGCATAAAGGATACCAGGGATGCCGTGACCTACATCTTTTTTCAAGATGTATTTGCAAAACAGTATGGTCAAAAGGATACCGATTGCAGGACAAATGAAAAAAAGGAAATGTGCATATTGGCCCTGAAAATTAAACACCAATTCACGGATGCCATGCGCCAACTTCTTGATGATGACGGCAGCCGCACCCGCAAGGAAACCTGTTGGGATGCTGAGCAATAGCATGAAACGTCGATCCGACATGTGGGTCGCACGCCATGTGTTAAGCCGATCTATCCATCCGTTGAGCTTGTCCTTAAACACGGTTTCTCTCGTTTTTTCGGCCGCTAAAATAGAAAAAAGTAACGCGCAAAAGAAAAAGAAATGACTTTTTCACTATTTTCGCAACTTCATTAGGCTTATGGCCAATATCTATGGCCTATGGCTGCTTCACGAAAGGCCCAAGTTTCAAGCCTCGGTTGAAGCAGCCATAGGCCATGAGTCAGAAGCCATCAGCAAATAAAGAGAACACTATGAAAATCGTCAGCTACAACGTGAACGGCATCCGCGCAGCCATCAACAAAGGCCTGTTGCAATGGATCAACGACTACCAACCCGATGTGCTCTGTTTCCAGGAACTAAAAGCCACCCCCGACCAAATCCCTTTGATGGACTTCGAGATGATGGGCTACCACCATTATTGGTTTCCTGCACAAAAGAAAGGCTATAGCGGCGTTGGTCTCATCACAAAACAAGAACCCAACAATGTAGTCTATGGCATGAATGAGCCGATCTATGATAATGAAGGTCGCTTCCTTCGCGCCGACTTTGGTGACTTGTCGGTGGTGAGTGTCTATCATCCCTCAGGTACCACGGGTGATGAGCGTCAAGCCTTCAAGATGGTTTGGTTAGATTTCTTCCGTAAGTATGTCAACGAATTAAGGAAAGAACGCCCCAATCTCGTGCTCTCTGGTGATTACAACATCTGTCATGAGGACATCGACATCAACAACCCGAGGAAACACGACACCTCTTCGGGCTTCCTTCCCGAGGAACGGCAATGGATGACTGATTTTCTCAGCGATGGCTATATCGACAGTTTCAGACATTTGGTGAAAGAGCCCAACCAATACAGCTGGTGGAGCTTCCGTGCCGGTGCACGTGCCAAGAATCTCGGCTGGCGCATAGACTACCACATGGTGACCAACAACATGGAAAGCCGCATCGCAGACGTTGGCATCCTACCTGAAGTCATGTTCTCTGACCATTGCCCGATTATGTTGAATTTGAAATGAAGCGTCAGTCCTTCTCATTATATGTCAAGGCAAAATACTGAATTATGGAACTTCGTCATTGTAATCTATCCCACCTTGATGCAGTTATCGAATTGAACGAGACGGTTTATGCAGCTTTGCCTGACCAATCAGTATTGCGCCATAATTCAGCAGAGATGATTGCATCATGCCTCGATGAGCCCAATGTCACCTTAGGTTATTGGGATGGTAATTTACTGGTTGCCATAGGCATGCTCTATGTGCCACAATGCATGGAAGAAGATCACTTCCATGAGTTGGGGTTGCAAGGTGAATACCATTCAGCAAATCAAAAACTGTTTTTAGTCAGGGAAGCTTATCGGGGCTTGGGGTTGCAACGAAAGCTCATAAGAGAGGTCGAGAAAATCGCAAGAGAGAGAGGCTTCAACATACTTTGCACCACAGTGGCACCCAATAATAGCTTCAGTATCAACAATTTCTTGAAAGAGGGGTATGTTTATGCCAAAACAGAATTGAAATATGGCGGCTTAGAACGAAATCTTTACTATAAACTCCTATAGCGTGTTCAACCGATACGCATCTTGCTTCACGAAAATGGCCAACATTATGGTGAAAGCCAACATGCTTGACCCACCGTAACTTAAAAAAGGTAAAGGGATTCCAATAACAGGTACCAATCCGATGGTCATACCAATGTTGATAGCCACGTGAACGAAGAAAATTCCCGCAATACCATAACCATACACCCGACTGAAAGTGGATCTTTGTCGTTCTGCAAGAATAATAATTCGCACCAATAATGCGATATAGAGCAACACGACAACTGAAGTGCCAATGAAACCACCTTCTTCACCTACCGTACAAAAAATGAAATCGGTGTGTTGTTCGGGAACAAAATCATATTTGGTCTGCGTGCCTTGCAAAAAGCCTTTGCCTGTAAGACCTCCTGATCCAATAGCTATTTTCGACTGATGCACATTATACCCCACACCTTTAGGATCGTCAAGTTGCCCGAGTAGCACCAAGATGCGGTTCCGTTGATGCTCTTGAAGTATCTTATTAAAAGCATAGTCGACCGAAAAAACAAACACAAACATACACGCAAAGATAGTCAGCATTCTAGCAATGCCTTTCTTCTTGGTAATCAAGTAGTAAGTTAAGGTGAGAACGAGTAAACCACCCAAAATGATATACATGATTTTTTGGTTCCAAATCAAGGTGAAAATAAACAGGAGAACCGCGACCACACCAGCCAACATTAACCATCCAGTACCAGGAAAGCCTTCCCGATAGAGAACCAAAATGAATGACACGAAGACAATAGCTGAACCCGTGTCGTTCTGCATGAGGACCAAAGCCATTGGAATAAGAACGAGAACAACAGCAACAATTTGATTCTTACGCTTTTGCAAGTCAATATCAAGACGTCCAAGATAACCCGCTAAAGCCAAGGCTGTAGCCATTTTGGCAAACTCGGAAGGCTGGAACTTGACAGGGCCAAACTCAATCCATGACGTGGCACCTTTAGTGGCCTTGCCATAGACCAACACGGCAAACAGACTAGCAAGGAAAAAGATGTAAATCCATAGCGAAAAAGCATTGAAAAACTTGGCATCAATGAGAAGTATGATGAAACCCATAAGAAGCGCAATGCCAATCCAAACGAGCTGTTTGCCATACTCCATCGAGAAATCGAATATGCTGGGATGCAACTCGTTGTATTTTGCCGAGAAAATACTAAACCAACCTATCAAGACCAAGGCCAAGTAAATCAGCAAGGTCACCCAATCAATTTTTCCTATGATACTGTTTCGTTCGTTCATCGTTCGTTCTTATATGAGATTCTGCCTTCCATTATACGCTTTTCCAATTCTTCGCGTGTGGTATAACCTCGAATATATTTTTCTATCATCAGGCTTGCGATGGGAGCTGCCCAGGTAGCACCATATCCACCATTTTCAATGATGACAGCGAGCGCAATCTTCGGGTTGTCGGCAGGTGCAAAAGCAATGAAGTTGGAATGGTAGTTACCATGTGGGTTTTGGGCAGTACCTGTTTTACCACATTGGGGTATGTCCTTCATCTCATAACGTCGAGCTGTACCAGCAGGACCGCTGAAGACGGTACGAAGACCTTTCTTCATGACTCTGACATATTTTGGATCAATACCTGGGTCCACCTTCGTCGTCATCACTTCAGGGATGGCAGTAGTGTCACCAAAACATTTGATCAGATGTGGCGGATAGAAAAACCCTTCATTGGCAATCAATGCTGCGATGTTGCACAATTGCAAAGGCGTCACCAAGACCTCTCCTTGTCCAATACCTAAGGAACGGATAGTCACTGAGTTCCATTGTCCGCCATACATGCGGTCGTAATACTCACGACTGGGAATATTACCCGAGCGTTCGTATGGGATATCGGTATTAAACTTATGACCGAGACCCATCTTATAGGTCATGTCCTTCCAATATTGGTAGCCATCCTTGATACTACCGAACTTCGAGTTGTTGATGGTTGCCTTGAACGACTCGTAGAAATAAGGATTGCACGAGTTCATGATGGCATTGGCAAAATCAGGGCTTGAACCATGGTGGTGGGTACATTTGATAGGCAATGAACTGGGGCCACTGCAATGGAAGCAGGTGGCAGGCGTAATGCTACCACTTTGCATAGCGATGAGTCCGACAACTGTTTTGAATGTGGAGCCAGGAGGATATGTCCCACTAATAGCCCTATTAATCAAGGGCTTCATCGGGTCATTCTGTAATTCCTTGTAGTTCTTTCCACGTTCACGACCTACAAGGAGGTTGGGGTCGTAGGTGGGGCTGGTGACAAAAGCAAGGATCTGTCCGGTGGCAGGCTCAACGGCAACGATGGAACCGATTTTCCCTACCATCAGTTGTTCGCCATATGCTTGCAATTCTGCGTCCATGCCTAAGTAAATATCTTTTCCGGCAACGGGTTCTTTGTCGAGTTCGCCTTCCATGAAACTGCCCATCTCGCGGTTGTGTACATCCACCATCATCACTTTCAGACCTTTCACTCCACGGAGTTCTTTTTCATAAGATTTTTCAATGCCAGATTTACCAATGTAGTCGCCTTGCCTATAATAATTCTCTTCATCTTTCTCCAATTCCCCGGGACTGATTTCCCCGATGTCGCCCAAAGTGTGGGCAGCGATGGAATTAGGATAATGCCTAACAGTACGCGTTTGGAAAAAGAATCCAGGAAAACGGTACAACATTTCAGCAATGTGGGCGAAATTCTCTTTTGAAACTTGGGTCATGAAAGGAGAAGGTTTGAAATACGACTCTTTCTTGGCCTTATTCATCCGCTCAATAAACGAAGCTTTGTCGATTTCCAACAGGTGGCAGAAAGTCGCCGTGTCGAAGGGATTCAAACTGTCTTTTCTATTAGCATCAATGAGTTGCTTAGGGATCACCATCAAATCATAAACGGCCTCGTTGAACACCAACAAGTTCCCATTACGGTCAAAGACCTTGCCTCTAGCAGGGTATTGGGTCACAAAACGCAATGCATTGTTGTCGGCAAGCTGCTTGTAATGCTTATCGATAACTTGAAGCGAGAATAATCTGATTAAGTACACCACTCCTACGGCAATGAAGATGCCCATAATCAGTAATTTTCTGTCCGACAGATTATTGTGGTTCGTTTTCATAGCGTTTTTGTGGTTTACAAAAGTATAAGTTTTTTCTGAAGTCGGAAAGGGGGACATGCTGTTTTTTTTGAAAAAAATTGTCTTCATTTAAAATCCTCTCGATAATTCAATGGTAATGATAAAAAATTAGTATATTTGCACGATTTTTTACGCAAATGAGAATGAAGAATTATTGCATGGTGCTTTTGGCAATTTGTTTAAGCCTGTTGGGTTGCCAACAACAGGCAAAAAATAATGAATTGTTGCACCGCGAGTTTTACAATACAGTTTGGGAACGTTTTGATTATGTGCGTAATGATATTGAGATTACCACTTCTACGACTTATGATTTGAGTATGACGATAAGTTTTACTGAAGATTATCCTTACGATGATTTTTCGATGATTTTTACCGTTTTTGATAAAGAAGGCAATCCCTATCGTTCTAAGAGTTACAAATTTAATCTGAAGGATCAAGAAGGTCAATGGAACACCGAAAAAAAGGATGATTGCTATTCATTTAGTTTGCCTATCAATAAAAACTTAACCATCTCTGAACCAGGTAAATACAAATTCACAATTGAACAAAGAATGCCTATTACCCCTTTGGTAGGTGTGAAGGAGTTGGTCTTGCTAAATAATAATTGAGAATCGATAAACAATAGAAAAATAAAAAGTTACAATTATGAATAAATTATTGAAATTGGGGATAATTGCAGCGTTATTTGCTGTGGTTTTCGCTTCGTGCATTCCCCAAAGGAAAATGCTCTATCTGAAAGAAGCTCAAATGGCCGCCGAAAATCTCTCGAAAGAATACGTCAACGATCGATCTATCGATTACAAATTACAGCCTGGCGATAATCTTTACATTCATGTCATTAATACCATTGACGAGCGCAGTGCAGCTTCAATAAATGGTGACGTAAGGGGTTACCTGTCTTCTGATGCCAATATCTATCTTCAAACCACCACCGTTGATGAAGATGGTTGTGTAGAAATGCCTTTGGTGGGAAAAATTCTGATAAAAAACCTAACAGTTGACGAAGCCAAAGACAAGTTGCAAAAAGCTATCAATACTTATGTCAACGGAAGCATGCTAGTAGTCAAATTGGCCAGTTTCAATCTTACTTTGTTAGGCGAAGTTGCGCGTCCTGGCATGTACAAGGTCTATCAGTCACAAATCAACCTCTTTGAAGCCGTTGCTATGGCCGGCAACATGACTAATTTTGCCAAAAGAAAAGCTGTGAGGATTGTCCGTCAAACTGACAACGGCTCCGAAATCATCACTGTTGATATGGGTAAAGCTGATATCCTTTCTTCGCCTTATTATTATTTGAAACCCAATGATATTGTCTATGTTGAGCCACTTAAGCTCAAGCAGTGGGGCTTTAGCACCTTCCCCTATTCAACGGTGTTCTCCATCGCCTCTCTCGCCGCAACTTTGTATTTGACATTTAAAAAGAATTGATTTTCTCAACAATTAATATTGGAAAACAATGGCAAACGAAAAACAAACATATATGCCTCGTCAAGCCAACGACGAACAGACTATCGACATTAAACAATTGCTTTTCACCGCATTGCATTATTGGTATCTTTTTGCTATTGCTGTTGCGGTAGCTTTGGTCATCGGTTTTTTCGCCAACCGCTATTCGACCAAGATTTACCAAACATCGGGCACTGTGCTTATCAAAGAAGGACGAAGTGGTTATGATCCAACTGCCATCATGACTTCGATGAGTTATGGAAGTTTTCAAAACATTGACAATGAAATTGCCGTCCTGAAATCATACTCACTCACCGACCGCGTAGTCAAAAAAATGGGCATTGAAGTGACCTATTATGAGAAAGGTCGTTTCGCATCAACAGAGATGTACAAAACATCGCCCTTTTTTGTCGAATATGAACGCAGCGTACCTCAAGCAGTAGGCTTGACGTATGAAATATCCTTATCACCAGAAGGCAACATCCGACTTCATGCTTTTGGTGAAGGTCTCTACAAATATGATTATATTCTTTGTGAAGAGACGGAAAAGGATCCATTTGCCAAAATTGATACCATTGGCAATTATCAACAAGGCGAGTGGATCGATAATGGATACAACAGAATCCGTATCACCAAGACCGAACAATTCGACCCTGACAACATTGTTGGCCGAAAGTTCTATTTTTGGCTCAATAGTTACCCAACTCTTGTCAAGGAAATGAGTAGATTTTCGGTAGCTCCAATTACCAAGCAAGCTTCGGTGGCTTCGGTGGTCATGAGCGGTACCAATAAGCAAAAAATTGTAGAGTTTGTCAACTTGCTGATGAACGAATATGTCAATCGCGGATTGGAAAAGAAAAACATCGTCAGTGAGAACACCATTGAGTTCATCAACAATGAATTGAGCGGCATCCAAGAATCGCTGAACCAAGCCGAGACAGAACTGAAGGATTTCCGTCAACAGAATGACCTCATGAACATTGATTTACAAACCAATCAAGTATACACCAACCTTCGTTCCCTGGAGAAAGAGAGAGCCGAAATGACGGTCAATGTGAAGATTTACAAACGTTTGCAGGACTATATCAGAGTACAAATCGATGACCCTGAAAACTTGGCTGCACCTAGCACGATGGGAATCAGCGATCCTTTGCTTAACCAGTTGGCACGCGACCTTGTCAACTTATCACAAACCAAAGCAACGCAATTGCTCACCCAAACTGAGCAACACCCGCAAATCGTGAAACTCAACGAGCAGATTGTCACTACGAAGAAAGCTTTACTTGAAAATGTCAACAATCTTGTTGAAAATGCTCAAATGAGTTTGAATGAGATTAATCGCCGCATAAGTGCATTGGAATCGGAGTCACGCCTGCTTCCCAGCAAGCAACAACAACTTATCAATTACCAACGTAATTATAAGTTTAACGACGACACCTATAAATACTTAATGCAGCGTCGTGCCGAGGCACAAATTCTGCGTGCCTCCAATACGCCTGATAATGAGATTCTTGATGAAGCCCGTTTGGAAAGAACGTATAGAATTTCACCACGCACTTCGATGAACTATCTCATTGCTATCCTTTTAGGCCTTCTGATTCCTGCTTTGTACCTCTTCCTGAAGAGCTTCTTTAACAATTCAGTGACCGATCGTAAGGACGTGGAAAAACTGACCAGTTTCCCCATTATCGGACAAGTGGGCCAAACAGGCGAAAAAGATCCTCTTTTGGTTATCAACAACCCCAAGTCTCCTATTTCGGAGTCGTTCCGCTCCATCCGTACAAATGTTGAGTTTATTACACGAAGCAAGCTACCTTGTTCAGTTCTTGTTACAGGTGATGCACAGGGCATTGGTAAGACCTTTAACAGTATCAATATTGCATCCATTTATGCCCTTTATGGCAAGAAGACCGTATTGTTAGGCTTCGATATGCGTAAACCCAAGCTTTTCCAAGAATTTGGCATCAACAACAACATGGGATTGAGTAGCTTCTTGAGCAATAAGGAAACGCTTGAAAACATTATTCAGAATTCGGGTAAGATTCCTACTCTTGACATCATCACTAGTGGTCCTATTCCGCCCAACCCATCTGAATTGATTGCATCTGAAAAATGCGATGAATTGTTTGCAGAACTGAAGAAACACTATGATTACATCGTCATCGACACGCCTCCTATCGGTCTTGTTACTGATGCCTTGTTGCTGATGCGCTATTCCGATGCCAACATTTTCATAGTCCGTCAAGGTGTGACCAACAAGAACGCATTTGGTACACTTATTAAGGATCTTGAAGACCGTGGTATGCATTTCTCCATCGTACTGAATGGTCTACAAGCTCAGAAGGGTTATGGCGGCAAGAAGTACGGCTATGGTTATGGCTATGGTTACGGCTATGGTTACGGCTATGGCAATGGTAGCGATTATTACGGCGAAGGTGAAAACAAAGACAAAAAGCAGCGTCATTCTTCCTCAAAAAAGAAAAAAGAGGATTGAGAACAATGGATTCACCTGAAATAGTCAATCGTGACGAGAGGTTTTGGCATGCCCTATACGTCAGGTCGCGGGCAGAGAAAAAAGTGCTGTCACAACTTGAGGATAATGGTTTTCAAGCCTATTTGCCCTTGATTACGCAGGTCAGGAAGTGGAGCGACCGAAAAAAGAAGGTGGAAGAGCCTCTGTTCAAATCGTATGTGTTCGTTTATTCCAATGAGAAGGAACATATTCCGATATTGAATGTCTATGGTGTGATTAAATTTGTCACTTTTGAGAAAAAAGCCGTTGTTGTTCCTGAGAATCAGATTCTCGCCATCAAAAAGTTTGTCAATGAATATGAGAGTGGCGAAGAATACAAGATGCAAAACAATGCGGATTTGAAAGAAGGGCAAATGGTCAGGATTATCAACGGTCCCATGAAAGGACTTGTCGGTAGACTGGATACCATCAGAAATAAGCGTCATTTGATTGTCTTCATCGAGGTGGTAGGGCAGTATATCCCTGTTCATCTTCCCCGAGCGAAAGTGGAACCTGTTTGAAGAAGCATGATGAAAAGTGTTTTCATTTAAAGATTATTTCTATTTTTGCAGAGCATTAAAACTAAAAAGCTATGGATACAGAGAATAACAAAAAGGACAAACAACCTATTTGGCTCTATGCCATCCTTGGTTTACTTGCTATCGCTTTGGTGTTCCTCCTAGTGCGTAATTCATCATTAAAAAACGACAAAGAGGAGCTTGAAGCAGAAAAAGAGATGCAACGCATTGATTTTCAAGCTGAAGTTGATAGCTTAATGAAAGTCCATAACGAGTTGAAAGAGAATTATGGAGAGTTGAGTCAACAATTGGCCGAGAAAGACAGCATCATCCAAGCTGATGCTGTCGAAATCAAGAAACTCCTTGATTCACAATGGGATTACTATCGTGTAAAGAAGAAATTGGCAGCTCTGCAGGAAATCTCACAGCATTATGTACGCCAAATGGACTCCCTTTACACCGTTAACCGGGAGTTGGTAGCCGAAAACGAGCGTATCCGCGAAGAGTACCAAAACGAACGTCGCCAAAACACCAACCTTACCCGTCAGAAAGAAGAGCTGGCTAACAAGGTGAATCAAGCGGCCACAATGAAACTCTACAACTACACTGCCCAGGCCGTGCGTTTCAAAGGCAATGGCAGCGAAACTTCCACCGATAGAGCCAGCCGTGCTGAACGTATTAGAATCGACTTCACTTTGGCTGCCAACGACATCGTCCCACCTGGCACCAAATTGTTCTATGTGCGTATTGCCGACCCCAAACGTGCCATCATCAGCAAAGGTACTGGCGACGAATATTCCTTCAAGTCAAATGGTGAGACCTTGCAGTTCACCGAAAAAGTGAGAGTGAATTACGATGGTAAGGAAACCCAAGTGCGAGCCTACTACACAAAACCTGATGCTTTTGAAATGATGCCTGGCACCTATTTCATCGACGTGTACGAGGAAGGTGGAAAGCTTATTGGCCAGATTGGCATTGATTTGAAATAGTTTTGCAAGCACTAAAGTCACTCTTCCATTTCTTAATAGAGCCCGCCTATAAAAACTCCTTTCAGGAATAAGATAGGCGGGTTATTTTCAGTAACTGTTCAAAACTAAACTACATTATCTTTTAGCTTCGGAACATTCTCGACAATAACCATGACCGTACAAATTGAAATGAAAGCGGTCATGACACAAGTCTTAGTCCGAATAACCAAATTTACTCCTTTACTCTGTTGGCTATAAGCCATTATTCCAACACGGTTTTTAGCACTTCATGTGAGTGAAAATCTTTCATCACGGGAGCATGAAGCCGCATGAAGACAATAAGACCATCCAGCAACTCACGACGTTGAGATATAAGCAAAGGCAAACTGCAAGCTTCATCGATCCCTAAGTTGAGCAAACGTGAAAGCAGTTGCGCGTCCTCAACATCGTAATAATAAGGGTGCAAAGGGTAATCATGGGCAAACAATCCTTCCATCATATCGAAGCAAAACCCTGCTTCATAGTTATTTTGGGGATAAAAACCGAGGAAACGAGTCAACTCTAAGGTGAAAAACAAAGGGAAATTGGCATAGTCGTGTTCCACTAAGTCGAGCCAATGCAATGACCTGACAATAAAATCATACATGGCCTCATTTTGCTCTTGTTCTGTTAGTGTCTTCGTTAGCAATTCGCTGACATACATTAAAATAGCCCCCTTATTCATCACGAAAGGAATGCTTTGATAGATTGTGGTAAGCTGCACATCCTTCATGTAACCCAAACTGCTTTTGTTGGGTTTTCCAACCTCCATATAATTAATAAGGTGAAGGTTCTGAAACAAGGCAGCACGACTTTTCGAATTGTGGTTGAACGCGCCTTTCACCATATAGGAACGTAAGCCATAATTTCGGGTAAACACCTTCACAATGAGGCTGGTGTCGCCATAGCGGATTGATTGAAGGACAATGCCTTGGATTGTGTCATCCATCAGTTCAAGATCAGAATCTTGGTAGCAAATTTGTCGGTACCTTGTTTCGTACTGACGAAGATAAAGTAGACGCCTGGCTCAACTTTCTCACCATTGATGTTAGTGCAGTCCCAAACAGCCTGTCCACCTTCCGAAATCAATTGGGTGACAAAAGTACCATCAACAGTGGTGATTCTGACCAAAGAATTGGAAACCAATCCTTTGATGCCTACAAATCCTGAATAACCTAGTCTAACGGGATTAGGATAGGCCACCACTTCGCTGACATGAGGGTCAGGAGTGGCATACTCACCCCGATAAGAGATGACGCCATTGGCCGTGCCAAAAAACACTTCACCACTCTTGTCAATGGCCATCGTAGTAACGGAATTGTCCAACAAAGGACTGTTTTCGGTGTTGAAGTAATGGATTTCCTTAGGCTGGCTCTCAAACGACATGAGATAGACACCCGATTCGAGGCCAAACCAGATCTGGTCGGAACCTTCCAATGCGGCCATGGATAACACACTGGATCCAGCAAACAAGTAGTCATATTGGTTGGTGCCGTCATTGCGCGGTACTTTTACTTGTGTGGCGTCGAAGTTGGAACCATTGAAGATAAGCGATGTGTTGCTGAAGAGGCAAGGACCTTTGTCAGTGCCTGCCCATACCTGGCCTTTGTTATCAACAGTGAGGCAGTTGACCGAACCAGCCAAATTTCCGCTTCCCATGGCCGTATTGAGGTTGACAGTCTGGTCGTCGGCAGGATTATCAAAGGTGCCATTCTCATTGAAAACGAGGACTTCTCCCCCACGTCTGATGATCCATTTATAGTCGTTGTGGTCGATGAGCAATGTGCCGATGTCGATGCCGCTCAAAGAACCGCCCAGATTAAAGGAATGCCATGTGCCATTAGGTTCCATCACCGACAACAACTTACTGGCACCTGTGTTGGCCACCCAAAGATTACCTTTACTATCGAAGGCTAGACCACTGATATTGATAAGATTAGGGTCTTGTACCCAATAATCAAGGGTGCTATTATCACCATTAAACACTTCGACCAGTTCATTATCCTTGAATTTCAGGATGCCATCGCCCCAAGTGCCGACATAGGTGATTGAAGGGTCTTTGGGGTTGGTGGCGGTGCAAACGAAGTCGGTATAGCTGTCAAAGTCAGGTAAAGTTGCATAATTGAAAATAGTCCAAGAGCCGTCAAAACGAGCCACACCTTCTCTCATGTAGCGCTTGCCCCAGTTGGAGGCATGACCTCCTGTAGCAATCCAGACTTGGTCGCCACATGACTGAAGCTCAAAAACATTTTTTGAGGCAGGACCATTGGGCATCACATCCTTATTGTTCCAACCATCAGAGGTCTTGATGAGTCCACGCCTTGTGTCACCAATCCAATAGTTACCACTGCCATCGAGAGCTGCAGAAAGCGGTTCTATTGCTCCTCCTGGAGAATGAATGGTTTCCAATTGATTGAAGTTGAGGTCAAATACCGAGATATTGTATCTGTTGGTGACAAGAAGTCGTCCTTCATAGGCACGTAACTCATACTTCTGACTAACATCAAGCTTGTTGAAATAACCCCATTGGCTACCATTGAAAACAAAGAGTGTGTCAGCATTAAAGCCACCATCATAGTTAAGCAGCAGTTTACCACCAAACACCTCCATTTCAGTATATGCCAAATGGGGATGGATGAGGCTGTTGTCGAAATGCCAAGTAGCATAGTTGGCTAGATTGGGCGCATTTTGTTCAGCATAATAAACGCCATCATCAGTAGAAGCATAAATCCTGCCATTGAAGAAGGCTATGTCTGTGACATTTACTGCATCACCTTGGTTGCCAATATAATAGGTATCTTTTACCTCTTCCTTCTTCAAATCGAAAACAACAATACCAAACCCACATGCCACATAGGCCAAATTATCTTGGAAACAGATATGGTTGATGTTTTTGTTACCCATTATACTCTTGTCTTTGATGTCAGTCATATTCTTGATGTTACCATTGACATCGATGAGGTCGATGTTGGCGTTGGTATAGGCAACAAAGAGCTTGCGTTGGCTTTCGTTGTAACCGATTGTGCTAATGCCAATATCCGACAAGCCATTGATTTTATTTAAAATATTGATGGAGTTATCTTGTGTGTCGTAGTAAAACAACTCATACTGCGTGGCAGCATAAATCTTGTGTCCAACTGGTTGAACCCCAATCACTTTTTGATAAGGCAAGTGTGTGCGCCAATTGCCAATTGAGACGCCATCTTGAGCAAAGGCAAAGGAAGCAACGAGCCATGCAGCTATGAAAAGAGTAGATTTGAGTTTGTTCATAATAAATAAGTTTGGGCGGTAAAAATACGAATTTATGGAATGATAACGTAGATTTCGAAGAAATGTTTTATAAATTTGCAGGGAAAAATCAAACAAAATGAAGAAATTATCACTTTTCATCATCACCATTGTATTGACCTTCAAATTGATGGCAACCGACATTTGGGATGGCTCTTCACAGCCTTGGATACATGGTGACGGCTCCTATTTCAATCCTCATCGCATTGAGACGGCAGCAAATTTAGCCTATCTCGCCGAAAAAGTCAACGAAGGTTACCAATCCTCTGGACAGGGCGTTTTTGAGGGTGAGTATTTCTTGCTCACTGACGACCTTGACTTGAATAACCTTAACTGGACGCCTATCGGCAATGTCGACTATAGTATGAATGGCTTTTATTTTGCTGGTCGTTTCGATGGTGGTTATCATCAGGTTGAGAATTTGAGGATTCAATCCTCTGCCGATCTTGTGGGTTTATTTGCCGCTGTGGGGGGCGAAGATAATTATGTGCAAAACCTCTCAATCAGCGGAACGATTATCTCCACAGGTATGGGCGCCTCAGGCGTTGTAGGCGGTATCGCTGGCGATGCATTGGTCTACCGATGCAGTTTTTCGGGTTCGGTCAATGTAACAAATAGTGGATCGTTCTGCGGTGCTGCCGGCGTAGTGGCTGGTGTCCAAAACGGAAGGGTCGTACAATGTTTCTCTTCGGCCAGCGTGACGGTCACCAACAGCAACATTATGGGAGCTGCTGTAGCTGCTGGTGTAGTATGCTTTGCACGTGAAGATGCTTTGATTCAACATTGTTATAACACGGGTTCTATTAGTGCCAATTCCTTATTAATGGGTATCTCTGCAGGTATTTTGGGGGCCACGGTGGAGTCAGCGGATGTCAATATCTATTCGTCCTACAATGTCGGGCCTATCAACGGCGGCACATCGGGAGGCATCTTCGGCATGGTCAGTCCCATCGACCCAACCAAAGCCGAAAATGAAATAAACGTATCCAACTGCTTCTTCCTCACTTCGGCTGGCGGCAACAATGGTCATGGCACGGGCATGACCGCCGACGAGATGAAGACCGAACAGTTCAAGAACCAGCTCGACCAAAGTGCACATGCTTTCGTGATGGACAACGGAACCAACAACGGTTATCCCATCCATGGACTAGCAAGTTTCATCCTATATGAGGCTTCTGACATCACTCCACACTCTGCCAAGCTGTCGGCTTGGATTCATCAAGGCAACGACCATTTTGCAAGAGCTTATTTCAAGTACCTAAAGTGGGACGAGACCGATTGGACTGAGGTGGATGTGCCAACAGACGGCTATGTGGAGGCAATCCTTGAGGACTTGGAGGAGGACACCTATTATGAGTATATGTTCGCCTGCGAGTTTGAAGATGGTAGTTGGATAGAATCGGGACAACCAAGGGCTTTCCAAACGGGATATGATGCTGTTAATGAAAACGACCCTTTGACGGGTTCAGATTCTGTAATGGTTTATCCGAATCCTGCATCGGAAGTACTTTATATTAAAGGTACTGAGTCTGTGAAAGTACAAGTTTTCAATGCTTTAGGCCAGTTGGTGAAGACTTATGAAAACTCTAATGAGATCAATGTCAGTGATTGGGCAGAAGGCATATATGTGCTACACATCACTACAGCAGATAGAAAGGTTTTTGAGAGAAAAGTTTTAGTAAAGTAGTTTTAAATCTAAAAGCCTTACCTTTTATAGACTCCAAAGGAAATCACATAAAAGGCAAGGCTTTCTCTTGTAGCCCAACTAGGACTCGAACCTAGATTTAAAGTTTAGGAAACTTCCGTTCTATCCCTTGAACTATTAGGCCATAGGCATTAAATCGCTGCAAAAATACTATTTTTTCCAAAACGAAAGCACGTGTTTTTTGAAAAACAATGTGTTTTGAACTTGTAAGCCTCTGAACCTAAGATTTCCTTTCAGCGCAAAACACAGTCAAATCGTGCAACACGACGGTATTTTCCGAAGGAGGAAAGCCTTCCAAGGCTTTCAAGGTCTTTTCGTAATAAATGGGTAGGAGTGCTTTGGCCTGTTCCGTGTTTTCACCGTCAAGAATATCATCGCGAAGCTGGAAGAGGATGCCGAAATTGAGGCCGAAGTTGGCGATTTGCTGGACTTGTTCGGGCTTAGCATTCAGCGAAAGGGCTCCCGCTACGCAGCAAGATCGCATCAACATGGCGGTTTTGCGGGTGATGATGTCCAAATATTGGACTATAGGGCTGTCACATCGTGGCAGCCGCGTTTGCATATTTGCATCACTGCGGCTGCCGTGGTACGACAGCCCTACGGGCCCCTGCATCAATTCCCCTTCGCTCATGGCGGCGGCGGTGTGGAGCATCTCCTGCAAAATAGCATAGTCATCGGGCTGGGCAAGGAGTAGCATGGCCTTGGCCAAAAGGTAATCGCCGGCCAGCACCGCAGAAAGGTTACCGAAACGGGCCTTCACCGAGGCCTTTTCCCGTCTTGAATTCTCATTGTCCACCACATCATCATGAATCAATGTCGCGCTGTGTACCATTTCAACGAAGGTGGCCGCACGCAACGTTTGACTATTGATTTCGCCAAAAAGTTTCGCGCTGAGTAGCACCAAAATGGGTCGCATCCGTTTGCCTCTTGAATCAAGCACATAATGCATGATAGAGTTCATGGGTTCGGTTTCAGCCTTCATGGTTTTCTCGAAAAAGGCTTCAAACTGTGCTAATTCGATGGCGATGGGAAATATGATGTGGCTAAGATTTTTCACACTTATTCAAGTGAAAGTTGCATAAAATCAGTCGGAGACAAAACAATGATT
>JAEEGL017168022.1_pt1 | contig 17559 bp, 15 predicted proteins | sample 9134231 | NCBI WGS metagenome assembly JAEEGL01 (sample SAMN16246548, study PRJNA631951) | gut metagenome | biome: gut microbiome; feature: rumen; material: fiber-attached | host: Bos | place: Iran: Karaj | collected 2018-10 | reverse complement strand
TTTTTATGTGCCATGTTTCTTAGGGGTTTTAGTGGTTAAGCAATAACTTCCTTGATATTCAACTCGGTGAACTGCTGACGGTGACCGTTCAGCTTGCGATAGCCCTTGCGACGCTTCTTGTGGAAGACGAGGACTTTGTCGCCCTTAACCAGGGGTGAAACGACTTCGCAGACCACCTTGGCACCTTCTACCACGGGAGCACCCACGGTGATAGCGCCGTCGTTGTCTACCAACAACACTCTCTCAAATTCAACAGTCTGCTGAGCCTCGGCACCCTGAATGTGGTACACGAAGAGCTTCTTGCCGGCTTGTGCCTTAAACTGCTGACCGTTAATCTCTACGATTGCGTACATGTTTGATAATAATGTATTGAACGGATTTTACCGGGAGGCGGGTAACCCTCGTGGCACCACTTCACTGAGCCCCTTCGGTCTCAAATCGGCTGCAAAGGTACTGCTTTTCTCTGATTTGACCAAAAGTTTTACCGCCTTTTTTTCGCTCACGATGAAAATTCTTCGAAGTGTCATACGATTTAAAATAAAACGCTTATCTTTGCCGAAAGAACATCAACTCTATCTAGCTAACTTTCAACTTTAGCTTCGCTGACTTTCGTCACGACTCGGCAATTCAAGCAAGCTTGATTGCTCTCGCTGCTCCGAAAGTTCAACTCTCAACTTTCAACTCTCAACTCTCAACTCTTAACTTATCAATATGGCTAACAAGACTCCAACTCCCCACATCGGCGCCAAGTATGGCGAGATCGCCGAGACAATGATCATGGCAGGTGATCCCCTGCGTGCTCAGTTCATGGCTGAGAAGTACCTCACCGACATCGTGCAGTTCAACAATGTACGCGGTATGCTCGGCTATACCGGATATTATAAAGGAACGCGCGTAAGTACAATGGGTCACGGCATGGGTATGCCCTCCATCGGCCTCTACACCTACGAGCTGTTCAATTTCTATGATGTCAAGACCATCATCCGCGTCGGCTCAGCCGGTTCCTTTCATCCCGACCTCCACGTCGGCGACCTGCTGATTGCTCAGGCTGCCTGCACCGACAGCAACTATGGTGCTCAGTTCGAGCTGCCCGGCACCTTCGCTCCCATTGCCGACTTCGATCTCACACGTCGTGCCGCCGACACCTGCGACCGTCTGGGCTACCACTACAAGGTGGGCAACGTCCTCTCCTCCGACCTCTTCTACGATGACCATCCCGAGAACGAGAAATGGATCAAAATGGGTGTTCTGGGTGTAGAGATGGAGGCTGCAGCGCTCTACATGAATGCGGCACGTGCCGGCAAGAAGGCACTGACCATCTGCACCATCTCCGACCATCTCCTCACCGGTGAGCTATCCACATCCGAGGAGCGCCAGAAGACCTTCACACACATGATGGACGTCGCCCTCTCGCTCATCTAATACACTATTCTTTTTCAACAACGAATTATACAAATTAAACGAATTTTCGCAGGATTCGCGGCTGCGCAGTTATTGGTACTATAGGACAAGAAATAATTTGTTTAATTCGTATAATTCGTTGTCTTCTTTTTCTAACAACGAATTATACGAATTAAACGAATTTTCGCAGGATTCGCGGCTGCGCAGTTATTGGTACTATAGGACAAAAAATAATTCGTTTAATTCGTATAATTCGTTGTCTTATAAAAAATATCATTGTCCAATAAAAAACGAGGCTGTGTCCGTTGATTCGTGACACAGCCTCGTAGCGTATTGGATAAAGAAAAATTATTTCTTGTATTCTACGGCAGCCTTTTCGATGGGGAGGGCAGCTTTGTAGTTCTCGATGTAGCGGTTGAAGCCCTCGACATCCTCAGCTGTGGGAGCCACCTCGACGCCCGTGTTGCCGGCAAAGACCACCTGGTCGAGATAGTCGGGCAACGTGAGCTTGTCGGGGTTGTTCACCATGAAGCCGGCGAGCAGGGCGATGCCCCATGCGCCACCTTCGCCTGCCGTCTCCATGACGGAGATGGGCGAGTTCAAGGCTGCGGCCAGCATGCGCTGACCCACCTTCGGCGTGGTGAAGTAACCGCCGTGACCCATGATGCGGTCCACCTCTACCTTCTCCTCGTTGAACAGGATGTCGTTGCCGATCTTCAGCACACCGATGGCGCCGTAGAGCTGGGCACGGAGGAAGTTGGCGAGCGAGAACTTGTCGTTGGCGGAGCGCACGAACAGCGGACGGCCGTCCATCAGTCCCGTGACGGGTTCGCCGGAGACGTAGTTGTAAGCCATCAGACCGCCGCAGTCGGTGTCGCCGGTGAGGGCAGCGTTGAAGAGGGTGGAGTAGAGGTCGAAGGTGCTCTGCTTCACGCCGAGCAGCTCCTGATACTCCTTGAAGAGCTTCACCCAGGCGTTGATCTCGCTGGTGCAGTTGTTGCAGTGGACCATGGCCACGAGGGAGCCGTCGGGCGTCGTCACCATGTCGAGCACTTCGTAGGGCTTCGTCAGCGGCTTCTCCAGGACGATCATCGAGAAGGAGCTGGTGCCGGCGCTGACATTACCGGTGCGCTGACGTACGGCATTCGTGGCCGCCATGCCTGTTCCGGCGTCGCCTTCGGGAGGACAGACGGGGATGCCTGCCTTCAGGTGGCCGCTGACATCGAGTTTCAGGGCACCTTCGGGGGTGAGGAAGCCGGCGTTCTCGCCAGCCACGAGCACCTTGGGCAGGATGTCCAGCAGCTTCCACGAGAAGCCGCGCGGCTCGATGAGCTTGTCGAACTTAGCCACCATCGTGGCGTCGTAGGTCTTCGTGAAGGGGTCAACGGGAATCATGCCGCTGGCATCGCCCACACCGAGTACCTTCTGACCCGTCACCTGCCAGTGGACATAGCCTGCCAGCGTGGTGAGGAACTGGATCTCGGGCACGTGCTCCTCATTGTCGAGGATGGCCTCGTAGAGGTGGCTGATGCTCCAGCGCAAGGGGATGTTGTAGTTGAAGAGTTCCGAGAGCTCGGCAGCAGCCTTGCCCGTATTGGTGTTGCGCCAGGTGCGGAAGGGAACCATGATCTCACCCTTCTCGTTGAAAGGCATATAGCCGTGCATCATGGCGGAGAAACCGATGGCGGCGAGGGTCTCGATCTCGCAGTCGTACTCCTTGAGCACATTCTTGCGCAGGTCGGCATAGCAGTCTTGCAGGCCGTACCAGATAGCCTCGGTGGAGTAGGTCCACAGTCCGTCCACGAGCTGGTTCTCCCAGGTGTGGCTGCCCTGTGCGATGGGTTTGTTGTCAGGGTCGATGAGCACGGCCTTGATACGTGTGGATCCGAATTCAATACCTAAGATGGCCTTTCCGGCCTCAATGATTTGTTTTGGTGTCATATAAAAATAGGGTTTATAAGGTAATTGCTCGGCAAAAGTACCTTTATTTCTTCAAACAGCCAAACTTTTCCCCGTTTTTTTGTTCATGACATGTATTTCCTCATGCTCCATGACATCTGTTATTCTATCTGATTTCATGATTTGCCGTTCATGAAGGGCAAGGTGGCCGCTTGCTCCATGATCATGTTGGTCAGCATGTCGTTGGCTGGTGTTTCGCCGTTGATAGTGTCGAAGACCGCTTTCACTCCCTCACGCCCTCCGCCCTGTTTGAGGATATGCACGAGGCATAGGTTCTGCAGTGCGGTGCTGGAGGAGAGGATGTCGAGGTCGGTGATGGCGAGCTGCGACACCGCCAGTTGGTAGGCATCTTCGCTATTCTCGTCGATGAAGCGTTGCACGTCGCCGATGGCTTCCATCCCGAACGATTCCAGCACGGACAGGTAAGGCATCAGGGGAACGGGATAGATTTCGGCCTGATTGACGGCGGCGATGCGTTTGTTCAGCCGGTCGAAGGGTTGCATGTCGAGGTAGCTGCGGAAGGTGCCGGCCGAGAGCGGCACTTCGTCCAACTTACCACTCTTCACCAGGCCCTGGATATGGCGGCGGTAGTCGGCCAGCACGAGTCGCAGTCGGCTGAACTCGTCGTCGATGAGTTCCATCATGCCTGCCAGGCGGCTGAACTGGCGCAGGTATTCGTTGGGTATCTTCACGTCGCCCTTGTAGCCCGTGTCGTGTGTCATCGTGGACCATACGTGCTGCAGTGCCGTTCGCATCTGCAGCTCGAAACGTGGTCCGCCCGTCTTGAGGCGGCAGATGTAGTGGAGCGAGTTGTAGCCGAAAGCGTCCAGCTCGTGGATCTTGCGCTTATCTACACTCTCCTTCCAGTCGATGTCGAAGATGCGCTTGGCGATGGCCGCCACCTTGTCCACTTCATCGCTGTAGAAGGTGATGATGCGTAGGCCCACCAGGTCGGTGATGTCGTCGATGCTCTTGTACTTGGCGCCCTTCAGCTCCAGTTTGCCGGCGAGCGAGCGTTCGGTCTTCACGCGGTGTTCCATGGCGGTCACGTAGATGCCCTGTTCATCGAGTGCCTGACGCAGCTCGTCGTAGGCCTGTGTGGCCAGTTGCTTCAGCGTGGGACGCAGCTCGCGGTACTGACGCATGAGTTCCTGACCGTGGGCGTCGAGGTTCACATTGTTTGCCATCGTTCTGGTGGTTATTTGAATTTGAAGAGGTGGATGAACCCCGTCATGGTGAAGACGGCACTCACATCGCTGTTCATGCCTTTGATGAAGACTTGTCCGCCCTTGCTCTTTGCGCTCTTGAGGATGCGGAGCAGGATGCGGAGTCCGGCTGAGGAGATGTACTGAAGGTTGGTGCAATCGAGAATGATGTCTTGTCCCGTTACGTCGTGAAGGGGACTCAATGCGGCTTCGGCCTCGGGGGCAACGGAAGTGTCGAGACTCCCGTCGAGAATGGCAACGATGTTGCCGTCTTGTTCTTGAATGGTTATATTCATATATATATAATATGTATAGTTTATGCGTTATTGAGTTTCTTGATCTCCTTAGACTGCGTCTTGATGTATTGGATGGCCATCATCGTCAGGTCGTCGCTCTGCTCGGCATCGCCTACAAATTCGTGTACGGCGTCGCTCATGCGTTCGATGATTTGGCGTGGTTCATGCTGCTGTTGAGCCAGCGCTTCATCGGCCACGGCGTTGACGCGTTTCATGTAGAACTGTTCCTTGTCGGCATTCATGGCCTCGGTCAGACCGTCGGTGTAAAGGAAGATGGTGGTGCCGGTGTAGATTTGTGCCTCCTGCAACGAATAGTTCCACGACGGCATGATGCCGATGGGGATATTGGAATCGCAAGGCAGCTCGCCGACCCCTGCGCCGATGAGCAACGGGGCATCATGACCGGCGTTGCAGTAGAGCAGACGGCCCGAGTCCAGCTCGAGGACGCCGACGAAGAGGGTGACGAACATATCGCTCTGGTTCATCTCGGCCAGCGCCATGTTCATGATCTTCACGATGTCGTCGGGCATCGGCTCGCGGGCCGAAACGGTGCGGAATACAGAACGCGTGACGGCCATGACCAGCGATGCCGGCACGCCCTTGCCCGAGACGTCGCCGATGCAGAAGAAGAGTTTGCCGTCGCGGAAGAAGAAGTCGAAGAGGTCGCCGCCGACTTCCTTGGCCGGCACCAGGGAGGCAAAGATCTGCACGTCGTCGCGGTCGGGATAGGTGGGGAAGTCCTTGGGCAACATACCCATCTGTATGCCGCTGGCGATATGGAGGTCGCGCTCGATGGAGGCCTTCTGGGCGGTGGTGTCCTTCAGCTCTCCGATGTACTTGACCAGCGACTGCTGCATGTCCGCAAAGGAGTGGCTGAGCTGGCCGATCTCGTCGATGCGTTGCAACTCGGGCAGTTGCGTGTCAAACTGTCCGGAGGCTATCGTCTCGGCTTCCTTGGCCAGACGCCGCAGGGGGTTAAGTTCGCGGGTGATGATGCGGATGAACAGGAAGAGCATCAGCAGGAGTCCGAAGACGACGATGATCATGACGGCCCGGCGCAGACGGTCGAAGCCGCCGAAGATATCGCGCTCCGGGCATACGATGGCCATGCTGCAGCCCGTCTGTCCGAGGGGTTTGTAGAAGACGTAGCAGTCGGTGCCGTCGAGGGTCATCCGTTTCATGCCCTCCTCACCCCGCTGCATGGCATGTCCGAGGGCGGTCATGGCCGTGTCGGGCTGTTCCAGGGTCTGTGTGAAGATGGTCTGCCGCGTGATCTTCGTTGTGTCGGGATGCACGAAGTAGGTGCCGCCGCGGCCAAGCATGATGCTGTAGGAATGGGGATAGGGCTTGACCGTGGAAATGGTCTGCGAGAGCCAGTTGATCGAGAGGCTGGTGTTGATGACGCCGATGACCTTGCCCGTCCTGTCCTTGATGGTCTGGCAGTAGCTGGTCACCATCTCATAGGTGTTGGTGGGAGCGTCATAGTCCATGTAGGGCTCGGTCCAGCAGGGATGGTCGAGGAGCGTGGGCATGAGGTACCAGTCCATGTAGAAATACTGGTAGTTGTCGCTGCCGCCCTGAATCGTGCGGATGCTGTCGCCCTGATGCTTGGAGTAGGCCGAGAAGTAGCGCCCTTTGTTCTGGAAGTAGAAGGGCTCAAAGGCGATGGAGCAGTTGTAGAAGTCGGGATTGTTGAGCAACATGCCGCGACTATAGGTGAAGGTGGAGTCCGGCTGGTCGGGATGGCGCTGCACGAGCCATTGCGTCATGTTCGAGGCCACCTCCACGCGGTTCAGGATGCCCTCGACGCGCAACGATGTCTTGTCGAGGATCTGCGTGGCCCGGTTGAAGGCTTCCTGCCTCACCGCCTCGCGGGCTTGATAGAAGAAGAAGCTGAGGGCAGCGATGAAGATGGCGGCGGCAAACAGGACCACCCAGAGGCTGACCCTCACCGAGAGCTTGCGGCGGATATATGATAGAAGCTTATTCATGCGTTGGGCCGTTATCGTTTTTATTTCGAAATAGCGTTATCGGTCAGTTCCCCGTAGGTCACTTCGCGGCTGAGCATCTGTCCTTCGTGCATCAGTCGGCTGGCCTGCTGCACCATGTCGGGGCGCAGTCGGAACTCACGCCGCCCGGACTCGCGGTCCACCTGCAGACGTAGCACATCGGCCAGCATCAGGCGTTGCATCACGCGGTTGGTGGCGATGCGTTCCCGGTTGACATATTGCATGACGATGTCCAAGGCCTCTTCCGGATGTTCGGCAGCCCACTCCCAACCCTTGCGGCTGGCCTCGGCGAAGCGTCGGGCCTGGTCGCGATGCTGCTCATAGTACTGGCGCGTCATATAGACGCCGTCCTCCTGCACGTTGTAGCCGTGGTCGCAGAAGCGATAGACATTCTTGTCGGAGACCTCGATGCCGGCCTGCAGCAGTTGGTAGTACTCGTTGTAGCTCATTGCCAACGTGGCATCGAGGGCACCGGAGATGAAGAGGTTGACGTTCTGTGCGATGCGCACCCATTGGTAGTCGAGGTGATCCTTGTTGCTCATGCAGATGGCCAACTGTCCGAAGCCCACGCTCCAGATGCCCACTCGTGCGCCCCGTTGTGTCAGCGGGTCCTTGCCGCGTGCCGACACGATGACCATGGCGTTGTTCATCGAGGTCTGCAGGATGTTGACCAGCGGTATGTTGCCATCGACGATCTCCAAGGCCTGACAGAGCTGCAGCGTCGTGGCATGGCACTCGCCAGCCCGCAGACGGCTCATGGCGGGCTGCGTGGCCGAGGGGTGTTCAATCCTCACGTCCACACCGGCCTCGCGGTAGAAACCTTTCGCCTCGGCCACGTAGTAGCCGGCGAACTGTGCCTGTGCAGTCCATTGAGGCGTGAACACGATTGTCCCGTCGCCCCCTAATGCATGGGTCACAGCGACCATTATTATTATAAATAGGTATATAGCCCGTCTCATCTTTAGCTTCGCTGACTTTCGTCACGACTCGGCAATTCAAGCAAGCTTGATTGCTCTCGCTGCTCCGAAAGTTCAACTTTCAACTTTCAATTTTCAATTTTCAACTCTCCACTTCCCCAAACACTTGGTCGATGAGTTGCATGAACTCCTTGTAGGCAAAGGTGTCCTGTAGCTCGCTGAGGGCCGAGGCCAGACCGCGGTAGTGCCACTCGTGGTCCTTGGGATCCTTGGCGTGGAAGAGGTTCCAGAGCGCGTCGCCCTGCATGGCGTAGTCCCTGGCTATGGCACGCATGTTCGACAGCTTGTCGCCCAAAGCCACTATTTTGGCGTCGTGTGAAGCACGTGCAAGGCGGTCGATGGCAGCCTGTTTGCGGGCATGCCAGCTGTCCTCCTCGCTCACGCCTTCCTCGAAGGTGTCGCTCTCCGAAGCCACCAGCGCGGCAATCCTGTCGCCGAACTCGGCACGAATCTGCTCCACGGTCACGTCGGTATCCTCCACCGTATCGTGCAGGGCGGCAGCTGCCAACAGCTCCTGGTCGGGAGTCATCGTGGCTACAATCTCCACGGCCTCCATCGGATGAACGATATAGGGGAAACCCTTGCCGCGACGCTCAGTACCGGCATGAGCGCGGACCGCAAACACGATGGCACGATCCAGCAACTGGGTATCTAAAGGTTTATTTGCCATAATTATTAGAGGTTGTGAGGTTATGAGGTTATGAGGTTGTGAGGTGAGGTTATGAGGTTGTGAGGTGAGGTTATGAGGTTGTGAGGTTGTGAGGTTATGAGGGACCTTACACCCCAAACATTTGTATGAGCCTTTCGAAGGAGGCTGCGGGCATGGCCGTGTTGTGTGCCAGGTAAACCGCGAAGGGTGCCTTCGTGGCAGCAAACGGAATCAGACGCTTGGTGGCTGCGCCGATGACCTGCGGGTCTGTCGTTCCGAGGTAGGTCGGGAAGAACACGTTCCAATGGGCGGTCAACTGCTCCGGCGTGAGGTGGAACAGATGGTCGGCACGCTTCGCATCCAAGCTATGGGCCATGAGCCAAATGAGGCAGAGGTCCCACTCCGGCACGCCGTAGGCAAACTCGCCCACGTCGATCCATAGGTCGCGCTCGCCGTCGGTGATGATGTTGCCGATGTGGAGGTCGCCGTGGAGGCAAGTGGTGGCGTCGGGCACATGCTCCAGAAATGCTAATGCCTTCTGCTTGAAGTTCTCAGGCACCATGTCCTTCTCGCGATAGAACCGCTCCACCTGCTGCTTATAGGATTTCAGCCGCGTGGTGTCGGCCTGCTTGGCATGCAGCTGCTTGGCCATTCGAGCGAACTTGACGGACATCTCCTCCAGTCGTTCGGGTTCCTCGGATATGATGCGCGTGAAGGAGCGCTTGTTGTGGATGAGTTCATACTCGGCGCCGTTGCACTTGCCGTCAGTCACCAATCGGTAGGGCTCCGGCGTGGGGATGCCCAATTCAAAGACGGTGCGGGCGGTCAGGAACTCCTTCTTGGCATTGTCGGCCGTGAAGCCGGGGAGATAGAGCTTGGCCAGCGAGCGCCCGTTCTTGTGGGTGTAGGCCAGGGCTGTACCGCCTTCACCCGTCTGGACATAATCTTCCAGATTGATGGTTTGCATCTCGTTCATCATAGGACTGTTCATTTTGCGGTCAGATATTTCTTTCGGAGCTGTTTCTGCTCCTTCTTCGTGAAGCCGAGCTGGTTCTGCACATAGGCGGGCAGTGAACCATATTTCTCGTCGATGAGGTCCAGCGTCTTCTCGAAGTTTTCACGGCTTACGCCGACCATGGCTTGGATGAAAGCCACGGCTTCCTCGTCGCCGCCCTGCTGCCGCACCTTAGCCGAGAGGGCTTCCACCTGCTGAGCATAGCTCTGGTTGGAGCGGTCAAAGTCCTCGACAATCACGTCGCGACTGGCCCCGAGGGCAGCGAGCACGAATGCCGAAGCCCAGCCGGCGCGGTCCTTGCCCTGGGAGCAATGCCAGAGCGAGCCGCCTGCGGCATGCAGCACGCCGCGCAGGAACTCGCCGTAGTAGCGTTGCGACTGGGCATCGGTCACGATGGCGGGGTAGAGTTGTCGGGCCATCGTCTGTGCCTTCGGTGCCTGAGCCATCTTTGTCAATAACGCTCCCATGTCCCTCGTATCGACCTTGGCCGTGTCCGACCGTCCCGCTGCGAAGCTCTCGACGAGCTTCTGGGGCAGGGTAGAGAGGTGGGTGTAGCTCACGCCGTCGATGATGCGGTCGGGCGCCGCGTTGGCTTCGGCCTCGAAGCGGAAGTCGAAGACGTTGGTCAGGTGATAGCGTTCCTTGAGCAAGGCCGCGTCGGCGTCGGTGGCCTTGGACAGATTGCCGCTGCGGACGAGCATTCCGGTGCGGATGACCTTACCGTCCTGCATCACGAGGCCGCCCATGTCGCGGCCATTCTCTACGCCTTCGAAGGCGATGGCGCGCTCTGTCTGCGCAGTGACCGTCGAGCCATAACTGAACATCATGGCCATCAACAGTGCACGTATAGAATACCTTTCAAATTTCATTTTTCAACTTTCAACTCTCAACTTTCAACTTTCAACTTTCAACTCTCCTTCGGCAGGAATCTGTCAAACATCTGCAGCATCGGCTCCGAGATGGCACCCTTTCCGTCGTGCATTTTGCTGATGAGGTATGCGATCTTGGTGGCCATGAAGGGGTAGAGTTTCCTGACTTCGGCTGCAATCGCCTCCTGATCCTGAGTGCCGTAGTACACAGGTGCGAAGGCGTTCCAATGAGCCTGCATGGTGGCTTGATTCACGTGGAAGAGGTTTTCGATGCGTTCCGGGGACATCAAGTTAGCCGAGTAGTACATCATGCTGACGTCCCATTGTGGCACGCCGTATGCGAAGTCGCCCACATCGATCCAGAGGTCGCGCTCCCCGTCGGTGATGATGTTGCCGATGTGGAGGTCGCCGTGGAGGCAGGTGGGTGTCGAGGGCACGAGGTCGAGGAAGCGGTGGAAGCGTTCCTTGAAGGCAGCGGGCAGGTTGTCGAATTTGTCAATCCACGTTATGATGATCTCCTTGATGTCGGGCAGCCGCTGCGTGTCAGCCGGCTTCTCGTGGATCTGTCGGGTTAACCGTGCAAAGCGCTCGGAGAGGGGCACCAGCTGGTCGGGCTCCTCCGAGATGATGCGTGCAAAGGAACGTTTGGGGCTGATGAGTTCATACTCTGCGCCGAAGCGTGTGCCGTCGGTGATGAGACGGATGGGCTGTGGTGTAGGCAGGCCGCTCTCATAGACGACCTGATTGATGCGGAACTCGCGTGCTGCGGTGTCGGCGGCCCATCCTGGCGTGAAGAGCTTGGCCAGCGTCTTGCCGTTCTTGTTGTTGTAGGTGATGGCCGTACCTCCCTCGCCGGTCTGGACATAGTCTTCCAGATTGATGGTTTGGATGTCGCTTCCCATATATAACTATTATTTTACTAGATTAATTGTTATACCTTTCTAATTTGGGCGCAAAGATACAATAATTATCTCAATTCACGAGAAGATTATGGGATTTTTTTACGATTGAACGAAAATGAGAATGGAAACAAATCATCATAATGGACATAATGATGCGTTCCTCCGCTCGGCGCTTGCGACCATCCTGATGATATGAATGAGTAGTGACTTTCGTGGCAAGATAATAGATGATTCGTTTGGGGCTAAACAAATTATTGCCATTTTTCTTCGTCCTTACACTTTTCGCTATAACAACCTGTAATCTATATGATTAAATGCAGTGTAGGGTGTTTTCATCCTTACACTAATTGGCGCATAATTAGAATTATTGATGTAAAAGTTTGATGGTTCGGGAATTTTTTTGTACTTTTGTAGCGACAAAAGACAAAGCATTATACTACTATGAACATCACACTCATCAACGTAAAAAGACGAGAAAAGAGGTACACGCGAATGCCGCTCGAGCAGCTCGTGGAGCGTATGCAGGACGACGACTCACGCCGCAGCTTTGCCGAAGACCTGGACAGGCAGGTGTGCTTCGCTGCAGAATGGATGAAGCGCGACGGCGCACCCGAGCTCAGACAGCGCAACCCGCTCGTCCTGCTCTCGTTAGAGAACCTGCGCGATCTGGCTACCGTGCGGGAATACAAGCAGCAGGCGGTGCTGTTGCCCTACACCATGCTGTGTTTCCTCGGCCAGGACGGTCATTCGCTGCACATCGTCTGCACCTACACGGTCGCTGACGGCGACCTCACGGACGACGCCCTGCTCAACGCCTTTCGCAAGTACCATTATATCTATTCCTCGCAGCTCGGCACCCCGCTCGCCGAGCACGAACCGACGTGGGACACCATCTGTCCCGCCAGCTACGATCCCCAGCCCTACTACAACCCGTCGCCCGTCGCCATCGTGGTGTCTGCCGGACGCGAGAAGAGTACGGCGTTCCGCCTGCAGCAGGAGGACATCAGCGACTACAACTTCCCCGAGGAGGTGCCCGGACTCAGCCTTCATGCCAGCCGCGTGCGACGCTTCCACGACTGCCTCGATGCGGCCATCGAAACCTGCCAGGTGCTGCGCAAGGATGACGAGGACCTGTTTGCCACCGCCGTGCTGGAACAGCTGGCCGACGGCTGCCGCGAGATGGGACTGCCGCAGGCATGGAGCGCACGACTCGCCACCTTCATTCCCATGCTCGGAGGCTTAGCGAACAGCGATACCATCAACAGCGTGTTCCAGACTGCCTACCTGCGCGAGACGCTGAAGACCATACCCCTGAAGTTCACACGCCCCTCGGCACTGCTCACCTACAAGACAGAGGCCTACATGAAGGAACACTACACGCTGCGCCTCAACGTCATGACTGGCACACCCGAATACCGGATGAATGCCGTGGGCTTTGGCTTCGTGTCTCTGGATCAGGCTGCGCGCAACACCATGGCCATCAACGCGTTGAAGGCCGGCGTGGATTCGTGGGACCGCGACCTGAGCCGTTTCATCGAGTCGAACCTCATCCCCAAGTACTACCCCATGGAGGACTATCTCAGTCACCTGCCTCGGTGGAATGGCAAGCGCGACTACGTCGGCGAGCTGGCACGCCGCGTCAAGACCGATGCGCCGCACTGGGAGGAGGACTTCCACAAATGGATGCTTTCCATGGTGGCGCAGTGGTTAGGCAAGGACCGGCAGTACGGCAACGCCATCGTGCCACTGCTCATCGGCCCGCAGGGTTCGGGCAAGACCACCTTCTGCCGGCGCCTCCTGCCCGGCTTCCTACGCATCTACTACAACGACCGTCTGTCGATGAAGAACGACAACGACATCTTCATCGCCATGTCGTCCTACGCATTGATCAACATCGATGAGTTCGATGCCATGTCGAAGAGCCAGCAGCCGCTGCTCAAGTACCTCATCTCCACGCAGGACGTCAAGTTCCGTCCGCCCTACGGTAAGGTGATGGTCGAGCGGCAGCGCTTCGCCTCGTTCATCGCCACCACCAACAACCGCCGTCCCCTGGTTGATCCCTCGGGCTCGCGCCGCTTAATTTGTGTCTATGCCGAGCAGATCGACACCGACGGGACCATCCCCTACGATCAGCTCTATGCCCAGCTCTACCATGAGCTCCAGGAGGGACGACGCTATTGGTTCGAGGACGAGGACAACGCACGCATCATGCTTCAGAACGAAGCCTTCCAGCAGGTGTCAAGCTACGAGAAGATGGTGGAGCTCACCTACCTCAGCCCCGACGCCACGCCCGACGACGCCGACTTCATCCCCTTGCAGCAGATCCTCACACAGCTGGCACAGCTGTTCCCCAACTTCATCGTGACAAAAGGCACCGATTCCGAGCTCGGTAAACGTATGTCAAAGTTGGGTTACAAAAGGAAGCGCTCGAGCAAAGGGACGTTCTTCAAGGTGGTCAGAGTATGATGCTGAAAAGTAAAACAAGTTGTTTTACCTTCAACCACCTATGTGAAACGGGTCACGCAGTTAGCTCGTAGAAAGTAAAACAACTTGTTTTACATGTAGTGAAGGTTGTGTAAGGACGAAATGACCTTACACTCACTATAACAACACGTAAGTCAATAAGTTACATCAAAAAGTGTAAGGACAACAAAAAATCAATAAAAAATATGGCGATACATGTCAAGCTGATCAGGAACAACATCAAACGTAGCAGTTCCTACGGGAAATATTTTGCTAAAGCCGTGAGCCACGGCGAAGTAACGCTTGAGGAAATAGCAGAAAAGGCCTTTGAGCATACTAATATGTCAAGGGGAACCGTTGTGTCGGTTGTCACAGATTTACAAAACATCATGAAAGAAAAGCTGGCCGATGGGCAGACCGTTGTGCTGCCCGGCATCGGTCGCTTCAGCCTCCGCGTGGAGAGTGAAGGTGTGGATGATCCGAAAAAATTCAAGCTACGCCGTCACATCACCCGCATCATCTGCGGCTTCCTGCCCTCCGGGCATCGTGTCCAGGGCCGCCGCATCAGCTATGCGTTCAGTGAGGATGTGGATGTGGTGTGGGATACCTGATCCCTCATGACTTCAGGGACGGTTGAAGGACAAAAACATAAAAAACACCTCGCTGCGTTCGGCAAAAACAGAAAAAACAGGGTGGTCGCCTGTGGCTCAAAATTATCAGAAAATTGAATCAGAAAAATATAAGAAAAGCGTTGCGGACGGGATGGCTCAGACGCTGTGGCACACCACCGCGTCATAGAATGGAGCGGTGAAATCACTTCTGAAAGCTAGCTTTCAAGATGACTTCACTGCTCCATTCCTTACTGCAATAGCGCACTATTGCAGTAGCCATTCCTCCCGACTGCAATCAAATCTGTGTCATCAGTGAGATCAGTGAGACCTAGAATTATGAATTATGCATTATGAATTGTGAATTATGAATTATGCATTATGAATTGTGAATTATGAATTGTGCATTCTTCATTCTTCATTCTTTACTCTGCGCTCCAGTCGTCGTTCCACACGTCATAGACTTCCGTGGCGTCCTTGACGCGGGCGGTGCCATTGTTTCCGCCACCATATTGTAAGTTGGTGTTGCTGCTGACTTTGGACACCGTGCTCGTGGCTATCATGTTTGTGCCGTCAACCTTGACGATGCACATCTCTGGATTTAAATAATGCTTTTTCATTTGTGTTATTATTTAATGATTTAATTTCTATTGTGAACAAAAACGGAAAAAAACCTCTGCAGCTGTCTTTTTTCTGACCCTAAATCTCACATAAATCTAACCTTTAAATTCTCTTTAACGCTTTGTGTACCTAATCGGCTACACAAAGTTTACGGTCGCATGCGACCTACAATATAGAGTCTTTGAGCTTTCTCTGCGTAGGCTCGATGGAGCCGTAGCTTCTTGCTCTGGCAGATTTGCAGGGCAAGTGTGCGAAGCACCTAAGAAGAGATTTAAGTTCAGATTTATGTGAGATTTAGGGTCCATAATACATGCTTTTTTATGTTGTCGTCTTCATATCGTTACTTAATCACGACCTTGAACTTTGTTCGAGCTCGCTCACGTTCGGAAATGTGAGCGAGCTCCCATTTCTCTCACTTAATCACGACCTTACGTCCATTGTTGACATATAATCCCTTCTTCGCGGGCTTGCCATTGATTCGGCGTCCGTCGATGGTGTACCACGCGCCAGCACTCCCCTCTCCAACGGGAGAGGGGTTGGGGGTGAGGCCGGTGGGTCTTTCTTCGTCTCCGAAGTTGAGGACGAAAGCTTTGACTTGGGCGTTGGGGTCGTTGAGCTGGAAGTAGGCGCGGCAGGCATTGATGCGGGCGCCGGACTGGGGATAATACAGCGTGTTCTCGCCGCCGAGGAAGAGGATGCTCTTGTTGGAGTTGGTGAAGGACATCGCGTCGTAGGTGCTGCAGAAACTCACCTTTCCGTCATTGCTGGTCACGGTCTTGCGTGCCTGGGCCGCAGCGCTGTTGTCGATGGTGACGTTATTGAAGACGGGGTTGTAGAAGAATTCACCGTCGACCGAGCTCCATTTCATGAGATAGGGCTTGCCTGCCTCTATGCTTGTGGCCTCCTTGAAGTAGAGCGACAGCGTACCCGTAGAAGCATCGTAGCCTGTGCCGCCGTCCTCGCTGTCGTCCAGCTCCATCAGCGTTGCGCCATCGAGTGGCGTGCCATTGAGGCTGCTCACATCGAACGGCAGACACAGCGTGTTCCACTGATTGTCTTTATAGAATATGCGTCCCTGCAGGGCAAGCGTGTGCGTGGCGCCATCGTCCAGAGTGCTGATGATGTCTTCATTCTTGCTGCCCGCAGGCTTCTCGCTGTCGTTATCGGCCAGAAGGCTCCCTGTGTAGAGACGCAACATCATTTCGCCTCTCAGACGATAGACTTCCGTCTCAGCTTCATTATCATCGTAGCTTATCCTTTTTGTGAGGGTGCCGCTATAGAGGTGACTTCCGTCCGACAGAATCTGCCCCTCCTTGATGCTCACGTTTAGAGTTGGATAAGCATAGCCTCCACCGATATATATATAGTCGGTGGGGGCGGTGCAGCCTAAAGTCACCGTGCAATATTCTCCGAAGCACGCATGTTCGGAACTGAGCGACACCCTACCGCCAGTGATGCTGACAGGGTAGTCGTCAAACAATGGAATACTACTTCCGCCATTCGACAGACTGATATTTCCACCATGTATATTGAGGGCGCTTATCCCATAACCTAGTTGCCAGAATAACCTGAAGCTTCCCATATTGTCGCCCGTACTCTGGGCGTAGATGGTGAGGGAATAGCTAAAGTTACTGGTCAGGTAGTAGCAGAAGTTTCCATCGAACGAGCTGCCGTCGGCGAGTATGAGATTCACGTTTCCTGCAAGTGCAACATTCGTATCATCTTCAATTGTTATGTTACTGTTGACGAGATACCAGGTGGTCTCGCCGCTGGCACCGAGGGTGGTCTCTGTGCCGGTGAATGGGAATACTGGCACATCTTCGGGCGTTGTCTGTGCGTTGCCATCCTCGTCTAAGTAAGCTATTTCGTAGAGGATAATAGACGTCAAAGTAGCTGTGACGGTGGCGTCGGCGGCGGGCATGGTGAAGGTGTTGCCGTCGAGGGGTGTGTCGTTGACGGTGACATCGCTGATGTCATAACCTGGCTGCGTACAGCTCAGCGTGATGGTGGTGTTGCTGGCGTAATAGGTCACACCATCTATGACTACGCTCTCTCCCGTGGCGGTGACGCCGGCGGGCAGGGTGAGGGCGTGGACGCTGCGGGCACCGTCGCGGTCGAAGACAGAGCTTCGACCAGTTCCGATGTTGGTGGTGCTGGTGGCGTCGCCTTTGGTGAGCGAGCAGTTGTGGTAATAGTTGGCGGTGAGGGTGCCGCTGTAAAAGCCAGAAATAACACCGGGTTGTGCTCCATTATTCGTTGCAGTAATAGCAGTATTAAGAACTAAACAGTTCGTGATGGTAGCAGAAGACATATCGCCCGTGATGCCGCCCACCAGACTATTGCCTGTGATGTGGGCATCATTGAGGATGACGTTCTGTACTGTTCCATAGAAGAGATAGCCAAACAGGCCCAGCTTTCTCTCGGCATTGGTGCTGCCGGTCTTTTTGATGCGTATGCCGCTGACGGTATGTCCGTCGCCGTCGAAGGTGCCGCGGAACCCGTTGTTATATCCGCCTATGGCGGTGTAGTTCTCGCCGTTGGCATCAAGTGCGTTGGGGTCGTAGGCGATGTCGGCGCCCAGCTTG
>JAEEGL015111569.1_pt1 | contig 17559 bp, 15 predicted proteins | sample 9134231 | NCBI WGS metagenome assembly JAEEGL01 (sample SAMN16246548, study PRJNA631951) | gut metagenome | biome: gut microbiome; feature: rumen; material: fiber-attached | host: Bos | place: Iran: Karaj | collected 2018-10 | reverse complement strand
GAGGAGAGGACCCGCCTGTACCAGAAGGGAGACAAGGCTGGAATAGATGCTCTGGAGAAGAAGCTTCTTGCCCAGAATGCAGAGCACAAGGACTGGACCTGCTCCGAGGAGAAGATGAAGCTCACAAAGGGCGGCAAGGCTCTGTATCTGCACTGTCTGCCAGCAGACATCACAGGTCTTTCCTGCAAGGAGGGAGAGGTCGACAACTCAGTCTTCGACAGATATCTCGATCCTCTGTACAAGCAGGCCTCCTACAAGCCATATGTCATCGCAGCAATGATCTTCATGTCAAAGGTCAAGGATCCTGTGAAGACCCTCATGGCATTGGATGCATCAGACAAACTCAGGAAGCTCTACTGATAGCTTTTATCCTGGTTTTGGAGCCATCGGAAATCCGGTGGCTCTTTTTTGTGCTTTTTTCTCTGAAAACCTGAATGTTTTCGACAGTCTTTTCGTATAGGTCTCTGAAGGGGTTTTCCCCGAAGGAGATTCTATGAAGAAGAGAAGTACAATCATCATTTTGGCGGCTCTATGCCTGCTGTTTGTCGTCTCCTGTCAGGATCGGGCGGATAATGCGACTGCCAGGCTGGAGATATCCATTGAGGATAGGAGCATTGGCTCGAGGACGATAATGCCATCCAGTGCGCTCCTTGAGCCTCAGAAGTATACCGTCAGCGGGATTGGGCCTTATGGGTCGACGTTCGGGCCGATTGTCAGCACAGATAGTAATGTGGTTGTCTCCGGGATCATGATAGGCAATTGGACAATCGCTGCAAAAGCTCTGAATGTTGAGGACAAGGAACTTGCGTCGGGCTCGGACACTTTCTCTGTGGGAAGTGGGCAGAATAGCGTCACGCTGGCTTTGGACAGGATTGAGGGAACGGGGTCCATGAGACTTGATCTCAGTTGGGATGAAGACATCACTTTGAATGACTCGGTCAGAATGGAAGTCAGCATCAAGGACGTTGACGGAAATGAGATTCTTGCCACAAGCAGGGAGGCAAGTACAACCAGTGAAGGTGTCTCGATACTTCTTTCACTTGCCGCAGGATGTCACATCATGACAGTCAGAGCATTTGATGAGGATGGCAGTCTGGACATCGGTGCAACCGATGCAATCAGAATTGTCGCTGGAACCCTGTCGTCCGGAAGTGTTCATCTGAAACCTTCAAAGCCTAATCTGAAAGGTGACCTCTCTATAGGTATTGAGAACAACATAGGTACGCCTATGCCTTTCTACATCGACTATCTGCCAAAGAATGTCTCATCTGGGCAGACTGTAACGCTAAGGGCTCTACATGAAACTCTGGACAGTTCAATTCAGACTTCCAGTCTGCATTACAGCTGGTACAAGGATGGTGTGCAGATGTCGGTTTCGGACAGCTTCTCCTGCAATGTGCAGGCGCAGATTGGGCTTCATAGATACGATGTCATTGTGACCAGCAACATGGATGGGACAATGTGTGGAGCATCGCTTCTTCTAAATGTCGCCCAGTGACTTTCCGCAGAAGATCTTAAGCACATCCTCACAATGTTGCTTAAGGTCTTCCGGTTTTATGCCCAACACAGAGGATGTGCTTTGGTAGAACTTTGCTAGAATGACATGATGCTCAAGGGGGTCCGAACCTGTATAGTCCGTCTCAAGGGCAAGCATTGGATTGGCTTTGAGAACTAGGTTCAAGTCGCCGTGGAATGAGTGGCCGATTGAGATTGCAACGCCGATTCGATACAGCTCGTTGGCTGTTTCCGGTGAGCCTGTGAAGCCATGCCAGAGGATGCTGAACGGCCTGTATTCCAATCTTGAAAGGAGGGCTGTCATACGTCTGGTCTCCCTGACACAGTGCAGACTGATGCAACGATTGAGTGAGGCTGCAAACCGAATCTGCCTTTCCAGTGCATTGGTCTGCATTTCAATGGGCATTATGTGCTCGTATCTGCGGTCTAGCCCGACTTCTCCAAGATGCAGAGCCTCATTGGTCTTAAGCGTCTGAAGAAGCTTATCCTCGAGGTCCTGAGACCATTTACCAGGAAGAAGGCCGATGCAACTAAGAAGTGCTTCTTTTGGATGCTCGGCATTCGGCGAGTCTGTGCAGACAATGGAGTCACATGAATCAAGATGGGAGTGGAAATCCACAAGCATGGCTAAAGATTATCATAAACAAAGTGGCGTAACCAGTTTGATATGGCGAGGTTTAATGTTTATAATGTCGTTGATGGAGAGAAAACGCCTTATCATTGTTCTGCTGCTTGTCTTGGCAATGCCGCTGGCCTTTGCTGCAATAGCCACAAGACCATCAATCTCCATCGGATATGGGGGATCGTTCTGCCATCCTACAGCTGACTATCTTAAGCAGTATCCTGGAAATCCTGATATTGAAACCCCTTATTTCAGAACAAGCGGCGCCTTCTCATTGGATTTGGAGATCTTGAATGTCGCCTATGTCTTCGGAGATCAGAACCGAAGGGCAATCCAGTTCGGTTTCGGGTTCTCCTATCTGAATGTGAGCAGATCCCTTGCCTTCGGATCCAGTGTGCTAAAGCCATACAACGGTTTTGGGTTTTTGGCTGACATCGATTGGAGAATCGACAGAAAATGGGATCTTTGCTTCAGATACAGGTTCATCAATTGCCGGTTCACCGAAAGCTCTGCCCATTTCGTTTCACATCAATTCGAGATCGCGCCATTTTACAGGTTTGTGGATTTGGAGGCGTTCGGATTCTCTGTCGGCATTCCTGTGGCGCTTCATTGGAAGGCGGACTCTCTTAGCCTTCAGGTGTCTTTGGCGTTCTCCATGGACCTTGATTCGCTTGGCATGAGGGGGGTCTTGTGAAAAAAGTACTCCTTATGCTTTTCGCATTATCCCTCATAATCCTCAGCTCCTGCGAACTTGCGATGGATGCTCCAAAACACGGCAAGGTCCACATTCTTGTGTACGGAAATGATTATGGCTACGATCCTCCTAACCACCTGAATGCAACGGTCAATGATGCTGTCCAGGTTGGAAGAGCCTTGTCCAAGCTGAGCGAGAAAGCCAGGCTTGATTATGATGCTACGTTCATCTTTGGGAGCGATTCATCCCTGGAATCCACAATTGATACCCCACATGTCTATATCGATGACATAACCGACGTGAGCCTTTTGAATGAATTGGCTGCGGTTGCTGCAAGTGCAAAACCTGAAGATCTGACGTTCATCTATTTCAGTGGACATGGCTCGAGTTCCTACAAGGGGAAGATGGTCAAATATGGGACTGACACTGCTTCCGCATCGACATTTTGGGCAAAAGCCTCATCAGGGACCAATCCCAACGCTTCTATAGCTGTCTCCACTCTGATCGGTTTGATAGAGGCCATACCAGGGGCAAAGGTCGTGTTCTCAGACTTCTGCTACTCTGGTGCATTTGTTCAGGCCGACTATGTTTCAGTCACTGGCTTCGAATACACTTCAATGGATGCCACAGAGCTGTTCCGATGCAGATCCCAAATCAGTGAGAGTTCCTCTACGTTCTATCTCAGTGCTGCAAGATACAATGAGGAGTCACATGAGAGCGGCAACCATGGTCACTTCACCAAGGCTCTGCTGGGTGCCTTGGGGTGGGATGAGTACTCGGGAAATCTGTACACAGGTGGCGCTGTTAAGAATGGGCAGATAACATTTTCGGATGTTGCAATCTATGCCACAAGAAACGATAAGGACAGGCAGACGCCGATGTATAGCGGCGGAAGCAATGACTTGGTTCTTTTCTCATTCTGAGTTCTGTGGTTAAATGTAAGAAGGGGGATTCGCCATGGGAGTCAAGAAGGTTGTTAAAGGTATTGGAAGCGGAGCAGTGTCTGGTGTCAAGAGCGTTGGAAAGGGTGTGTTTGTAGCCTCTACCGCTGTTGTCTCCAAGACATTTCTGATTGCACAGATTGCCGGTCTGGTGCTTACTGTCATTGGTTTGGTGATTGTTGTCATCATGGCATTCCAGAAAGTCAGCCTTTTCAACATGAAGGCCTTGTTCAAGATGATCACAGGCGTTGTATTCGCGCTCTGTGGCATTATCCTCATAGGCGTTTCGTATGGAATCAGATGGAAGCACAGAATGGTCAATCGTGTGAGCGACATCGAGAGCAAATGGCGCGATGCAAAGCGCACCCCAAGCAGCCTCAGACGTGCCTACAACATCAACAAGTGCTCCAAGCTCAGATCAGGGAAGGAAATCAAGGCCTGATGCGAGTGGCCATTTACGGGGCCGGCTCTCTTGGGACGGTTCTGGGTGCCTATATCTCAAAAAACGTAAAAGAATCCTCGGTAGACCTTGGTAACGGAGTTGAGCTCTATAACCGCAACAAAGACCATGTTCTGGCATTGAAAGAGCATGGGGCGAGAATCGATGGGCAGGTTTGCTTCACCCAGAGTGTTCTCGCTTTTCTGCCGTCTGAGATGGAAGGCTCTTTCGACTACATATTTCTCATGACCAAGCAGTTGGAGAACAGGGAAACCGTCCTGTTTCTTAAGGACCATCTGAAGCCTGACGGTGCAATAGTCACAACGCAGAATGGGCTTCCTGAACCTGGGATTGCCGAGATCGTCGGTGCTGACAGGACCATTGGATGCACCATTGGATGGGGCGCCACCATGAAGGCTCCTGGGTGCAGCACTTTGACATCTTCGCCACAAAGGCTGTGCTGTGACATCGGTGCAATAAGTGAAGGCGGGAAAAGGCATCTTTCGGTCGTGAAATCCATTCTTGAGCTCATGGGTCCCGTTACTGTTCGGGACAACTTCATCGGGGCCCGTTGGTCAAAGCTTCTGATAAATGCAGCCTTTTCCGGGATGTCTGCGGTAATCGGGGACACATTCGGCTCTGTCTGTGACAACAGAAAGGCCAGGCGATGTGCACAGGCGATAATCAAGGAATGCATAGATGTTGCAACTGCTGAAGGTGTTCGCATTGAGCCGGTTCAGGGAAACGACATAGCACGCATATTCGGTTACAGGACTGTCTTCGGGAAGATCCGTTCATTCATGCTGATTCCGATTGCCATGAGGCAACATCGGGGAATCACTGCAGGAATGTTGATTGATTACCGTAGAGGAAAGCCTTGTGAGATAGATGCCATAGTCGGTGTTGTATGCACAGAGGGTGATAAGGTTGGAGTGGACACTCCGTTCTGTGACAAGGTGGTGGAGCTTGTTCATGGATTCGAGAAAGGGAAGGGTAAACCTTCTTTGGATAGCCTGTCAGCATTCGATGTGTTACTATAACAGCAAATCGTTCATAGGAGAATGTAACAATGAAGAAACTTTGGATTCTGTTTTTGGTCTTTGCTGTAGTAATACTTTTCGCTTCATGTAAGAGCACAGAGGTTGCCCAAGAGCAAGCTCCTGAGCCTCAGGTCGCCGCACCGGTTGCCACTGTAGAGCCACCTGCTGCAGAACCGGTTGCAGAAGAGACCATAGACACATCCAAAGGCTATATTGAGATAGACCTGATTAAAGGCATCATTCCTGGGGTCCTGTATCAGCTGAACCTTGCAGAGGGCCAGAATCCAACCGTGAGAGCTGTCGCCATTTCAGGAAACCGTGCCGGAAGCGATCTGATCAACGGAAAGGATCCTTCAATGGAGGGAATCCGCTTTGTGTTTGAGCTGAACGAATATGTTGCCTTCAACGTTGACAGTGATGTGAAGGACAATCTGATGGTCTTTGCAGTGCCGCACAGGACGAATCCAGCTGACTATGATGATCACTTCTTTGAAGCCATTCCAGATAATATGGTGTTTTTGGGCCTCAATGCACCTGAAGAAGGCACTGACTGGGGAGAATTCTGCCTGAACCCCGATTACAATAACGAAGGTTATTACGACCTTGTCTTTACGGATGGCATTCACCCGGTTGCAATGGTGCTTACAAGATTCTATAAAGAGGGACAGGTTGAAAACATCTCTGACGAGAAGCTTGAGCAGCTTATGGTTCAGGCTGCAGAGGATGCCAAAAAGCTCTGATACTTCAGTTTATTTGTCGTGAGGGGATCCGAATTGCATTGCCAAGGCGGATTCCACCTCTTCCCAAGTGACCTCTCCACTGTTGTATTTGGACATGACCTGCACATGCTTGTCTCTAAGTTTGTAGAACAGCAGCAGTAGCACCACTGCAACTGCGAACCCTATTGCAGGGAGCAGGCAGAAGACCGTCCATACACCATGGGCAACGCCAGCAGGCTGGACTGCGTTCTCTCCGGACACAAAGCCGAAGATTGCAAGGGAACCAAGGACGACCGAGTTCACAAGGGCATTCTTCATCTTTGCCACGAAGCACTGCAGTGAGAATGTGATGCCGGCAGCTCTTGTTCCTGACTTGTATGTTCCGTATTCGACGGTGTCTGCAATCAGCATGTAGATGATTATCTGGAAGAAAGCAAGACCTACGCACTTGAGCATTATGAAGATTACAGCCAGAACAAGGTTCTCATAGCCTACGAAGAAGGCGACAATGTCCATCGCAATGGAGAAGACAAGACCGACGATCATGACGTAGAACTTGTCCCATTTGCGTGCAAGAGATGGAATTATCGCAGAGGAGACGATCACAGAAAGTGCAACACATGCTCCAACAACGGTTCCCATGCTCTGGTTGTTGAGACAGATTCTAGCAACATAGATGGACATGATCTGCTCAACGCTTGAAAGACCAAGAATGAGGAGAGCTATGAGTACCACGACAAGGTATTTGTTGTGCTTCAGATAGGCAACCATCTGCTTGAATGTAGGATTCTCCACAGCGTTTGCCTTCTCCGACCTTCGTTCCTTGACGTTATGGATCATTGGAATCATCAGTGGGATTGAGATGATGACAAAGACAATGCTGGTGGCTCCCCAACCGCCGAACTTCGGGAAAGCAGAACCCATCTTGCTCTGAAGCATGGGTATGAGGACCGTTGCAAGAGTTCCACCGACCATTGACCAGAGCTTTCCTCCGGAGATGATCTTTGTCCTTTCCTGGATTTCGCTTGTCATGACTGTTGTGACAGCGAAGGCAGGTGTGTCCAGGATGGTGTAGGCCGCATCAAACAGAAGATAGGCGGCTATGAACCAAAGGATCTTCGCAAGTTCCGGGAATGACGGTGGGATTATGAAGATTGCTATCGCGGTTATGCCAACTGCTGCGGTTCCGATTCTCACCCATGGTATGAACTTGCGTCCATCCTTGAATGTATGTCTGTCGACTATGTATCCGAATATTGTGTCATTGATGGCATCCCAGATCTTTGGAGCCATGAGAATGACCGCTGCTTTTGCAGCATTTATTCCCAAGTCGGTAAGAAATGTAGAAATATAACCAATAAGACCCCAAATCAGGTTCTGCCCGAGAAAGAACATGTAGTACGATCGGCGCTCTTTGACGGATGTTAGATAGCCATTAGTAGTGTCTGCCACGATGAACTCCTTTACTCGATTGTATCATGTAAACGTGTCGGGTAGGGAAAAGAATAATCATCTATAGTTTAGTAAAATTTACTATTTGAGTGATCCAGCATCGAACCCAATAAACGAAAAGAGAGCCGACCTAAGCCGACTCTCTTTCGTTTCGGGCAGACTGGATTTGAACCAGCGACTCCAAGTCCCCCAGACTTGTACGCTAAACCCCTGCGCCACTGCCCGGTGTCCCTAACGGACATTTTGGAAAATAACACACCATTGTTAACGTGTCAATCGAGGCAAATGTGGTCGAAAATAGGCTTCACGTGCGATTTATATGTGTTTTTTTCAAGAAGTATTTTACATTGTGTGGCTTTTTCGCTAAACTAAACAAAACATTCTATTGCGCAAAGGTGTTTATATGGTTAGGAAAACGTTACTTTTCATTGCACTCCTTCTGGTGAGTATCTGTGCAGTTTCTGCTTTCCAGTTCTCTCCGTTGGAGCAGGTGTTCGAGCCTTCCGGCGCGAACTCCCAGAAGACCTATACGGTCGTCAATGATTCGGAAGACCAGATTGCGATTGAGTTCTCAGTCCTTCAGAGAGATCAGGACTCAGCCGGTGAAGAGGTGAGAAACGCCTCCGTCGCCGAATTCGTCATCAGCCCATCCAAGGTCATTGTCGCCCCGTCTTCGACCTATGTCGTCAGAGTCAAGTACATCGGACCTTCGACTGTCACAGTTGAGAGAGCTTACAGGCTTGTCGCAAAGCAGATGGCCTATTCACTCGGAAAGTCCCAGACGACACAGAGCATGTTCAACTTCCTCTACATCTACTACTCAAGTCTTTACGTCACTCCATCGGAGGCGGTCGTAAGGGTTGAGGTCTCATCCGCAAAGGCAAGACTTGATTCCGAAGGAAACCAGGTCATGGATGTGACAATCAGAAATAGGGGAAACGTCCATCAGATTCTTCTTGACGCGAATCTGACGCTCAAAGATTCCAGCGGAAAGTCCGTCCTGCTTACAGGTTCTGAAGCAATCCCTGGTATTGACTCAATGAATATCCTTGCTAGAAAGTCTGTAACCAAGACCATTCCTTGGCCAGATGGACTGACATTCGTAAACGGTGGAAGCTACACTGGATCCCTCGAGTACTCGGAGTAATAGAGAATAGGCTCTCTGGTCTCCTGAGTTGAAGGTTCTCCGGCGATTTGGTATGTCCAATGGCTAGTAGGAAAGCAGTTCAGATCATCATATGCTCAGTGCTTCTCTTTGTTGTTGCTGCATGTATAGGTATCTTTTTCACCACATGCTCTAAGCATAAGGAAGAGGCACCTGTCGAGCAGGTGATTGAACCTGAAGTTGTTCCTGAGCCCGAACCGGAACCGATTCCAGAACCGGAACCGGAGCCAATCCCTGAGCCTGAGCCCGAACCGGAACCGGAACCAGAACCAGAGCCTGAACCGATTCCAGAGCCGGAACCGGAGCCAATCCCTGAACCGGAACCTGAACCAGAACCCGAACCAGAACCCGAGCCAATCCCTGAGCCGGAGCCCGAACCGGAACCAGAGCCTGAACCAGAGCCTGAACCAGAACCGGAGCCAGAGCCGGAGCCGGTGAAGCCGGCAGTGCCTCTTGCCCCAGATCTCGATTGGCTTGTCATCACTGACAAGTATGAGGAGCCTACAGAGGACTTCTTCTGGATGGAAGAGGATGTGGACTGGTCTGAGTTCGTGTTCAGTGACCAGGAGATCGTTCTCCCGGATGGTTCGTACTTCGCTCAGCTCTATGTAAACGACACTGTCTATGGAACAATTGAGTTCGAACAGCTTGAAGGCAGCCCGAGATTCCTCAGGAGCGCTCTTGAGACAGAGCTCAGAGGAACTCTGTCAGATACTTATTTTGATGAGTTCTTCACCAATTCTGAAAAGTACTACACCCTTGAGTATCTCGAGTCCGTTTCTGAACGGCTTAACTACAACTCCAACGATCTCACGTTGAAGCTGTACTTCAACTCTTCACAGGTCCCTGTCCAGACGATATCAATGAGCTCTTCCAGCTATTCAAGCCTGAGACAGAACTATGATGTTGTAGGTAACGTTTCAATTGAACCTGCACACTTCTCGTTCTCTTCGAACGTCAGCTTGTTTGTGAACTTCCAGCATGATGTCGAATCCGAATTCTCGATGAACAACCTAAGCGCCTCAATGAGTCTGTCCAACACATTCTCATTCTGGAACATGACGTTCAGCCTTCCTCTCTCTCTGACATACATGAAGGCCTATGGCCTGATTCCGTCATTGGGAAGCTGGAATGGATATCTGGACTTCCCTAACCATAATATAAGGCTTTCATTCGGAAACGTCGGAAACTCAGGTTTCGCAAACGGCACACCGTTCGGCTTCACTCTTGAGAAGAGCTATGGATTCGGAACCGGTTCTGCAATGACAAACCAGTTCGCTCAGACCATTACACTGGCTGAGGATTCTGTGGTTGACATAAAGGTCAATGGAAACTCTGTATTCAACAAGACCCTCAGCCTTGGCGTCTACAGACTGACCGATTTCGCCTTCGTCCAGGGTTCAAACGACATCGTCGTCACAATCCATCCTGTTTCAATGGGAGATGACACAAGCGAAGACAAGGTGATCTCCTTCGGTCAGAACTACGATACATCGCTGATGGCAATGGGTGAAACCACATGGAGATTCGGAGCCAGCATCCCGAAGATCAACACCTATCGGGGAGGTGAGGAGGATTATCCATATGGCTTCGTCACTCCTGCAATTCCTTCTTACTCAAGAACTGAAGGATGGACGGAGATGGAGAACGTTTACAACCTCTCCGGCATGAGCGTATTCTGGGATCAGTCAATTGGAATCTCCCATACCTACACCCAGATGCACTCGTTCTCGTTCATCTATGAGAAGTCTGGAGAGGATTCCATGCAGGACCACACCGTCACATTCGGAGCATCCGTCTCTGGCGTTTTCGCCACTGCAATGGGTACTTCTCGTCTGACATTGAACGGTGCATTCTCAAGCATGAACTCCTCCAGGACAAGCATTTCCGCCAACCTGTCGCAGGGCTTCTCTGCTGCATTGCTCAAACCGCTCAGCTTCTCATGCTCGTATACTTTCACTCCTGACATCCAGACGGCCGCTCTTAATCTCGGATACTCGTTCACCATCAAGGGTGTCAGAATCGGTGTGTCTGCAAGCACATCATACAAGTTCCCATCCGTTATGTCTTCGACCGAGGTGACCGATCCTCTGTCGATCAACGGAGCAATCTCAATTGGAACAAGCCTCGGAAAGCATGGCTCGTTCTCGATGAATGCCTCCATGAACCAGGATATGAACGTCTATGCCTCAGTTAGCCTGTCGTTCTCGTTCTCCGGAAGCAACATCAACAGCTCGGTTTCCACAAACCAGCTCAAGAACCTTGTGGGTAATATCGGATGGTCATTCAGACCTAGCACGTCAAGCCGCAACAGCTTCCAGGTCAACATCTCCAACATCGATATGCTTGGCTTGAACTTCCAGGAGATTCCAAGCCATACACTGTCGGCTGCTTGGTCAAGGTCCGGTGATCTGATCAGCATGTCCTTGAGAGGACAGGCAAGCAACAAGTACAAGAGATTCACAACATCTCTGTCACTCAACACGTCCATTGCATTTGCTGATGGCTACTTCACAATGGCTAACAGCATCTATGGCCCGTTCCTGATCGTTGCTCCTGGCAAGGGAATGAAGAACGCCACAATCGCCGTCTCCAACGCGACAGACGCATCCAACGGACAGTCCAAGAAGGTGTTCGGAAATGTTCTGTACACCAGACTCTCGATGTACAAGTCCAACAACGTCATTGTGTACGCATCCAACGGATCGCTGTTCACATCATCAGGTTCGTTCCTCTTCAAGGTCACACCTGTTGCAAGACAGGGCTTCCTTGCTAAGATCTCACTCGAGTCCTCAGTCGCCGTGTCTGGAATCCTGAGACAGAATCCTGAGACCGTATATGATTCATACTCATCACCGATCTACTCAGTTGAACTCGATTCCAACGGTGTTGACGTCAAGAAGATGGAGATCGACTCCTCCGCATACTTCTTCACCGACATAGACGGAAGGTTCATCCTGAGCGACCTCAAGTCCGGCATCTACATGATCGACCTCAACATCAACGGCCAGTGGTATGCGGCGTTCTTCGAGGTTCCTTCGGTTGAGAACCCGGGTTATGTTGCATTGCTCAAGGACTTCGATGCATCAACAGTGGATCTCTATGGCGAGACGATGCAGAAGTATAACGTCAAGGCATTTGACGATTCCTATGCCGGTTCTGTCTACCTTGACTTTGACCAGTTCATCACAGAGGACGAGTACTGGAGCCTGCTGTTCTCGATCACAGAGGATTCGTTCGACGATTGGTACGAATTCGAGGACTTCGACGAGGAAGACGCAGCCCTGTACGAGAACGTGACCACTGCCGGACTCTGATCCAGATGAAATGTCTTCTGATTTCAGAAAGTGAAGTTCAAACCTCAGGATTCAATAAGATGGGTGTGGAGACGATTCTTTGCTCTTCTGACCAGATGGCAACAGCTGAGGTGGAGAAGGCCATAGGGTGTCGTAATGTAGGCACCCTGATTCTTTCAAATCATGTCAGAGAAGTCTCAAAACCAGTTCTGGAGAAGCATCTGGAAAGCGGAAGGCTTCCGTTTGTCATGACTCTGAACGGCTGATTCTGACCAGGATCCTTTCGACCCTCAGTCCATCCATTCCAACGACCTTTATTTCTATGTCATTGTATGTGAACGATTCACCAGCGGAGGGGAAGCGACCAAGACGTTCAACGACCCAGCCTCCGACCGTCTCGCTTTCAGCCTCGAAGCTGTCTTCGTCAAGACCTACAAGCTCCAGGAACTCTCCGATTGAAAGGTCTCCATCGACCTCGAACTCGTTCTCGTTCATCTTGACCACATCCGGGTCTATGACATCGGTCTCGTCATAAATCTCTCCGACGATCTGCTCAAGCACATCCTCCATCGAGATGACCCCAAGAGTACCGCTGTACTCGTCAGTGACAATGGCAAGGTGCTGCTTCGCGCTCTTCAGTGCATTGAGCACTTTGGGGAGCTTCATGGCCTTGTAGACAAAGCACGGCGGCATGAGAAGGGATCTGAGATCTATAGGAGATCCGTCAGTATCCTCAAGAAGCGCATTCTCCTCATGCTCGGTAAGGGCTTTGAACACTGTATTCAGATGCAGAATACCGATGATGTTGTCAATCGAATCCTCGTAGACTGGGATTCTGGAGTAGGGGGATTCCTCTATGCTCTTTCGGATTTCGCTCCATGGGTCGTCAATGTCAATGGCGTGGACATCAACCCTTGCGGTCATGACCTCAGATGCGGATATGTCGGCAAAGTCTATGGCAGCCTGCATCAGGTTGGAATCGTCCTCGTCGATGATTCCCTCGTCCTCTGCGGTCTCTATGATCGACTGCAGCTCCTCAACGGACTCCTCCTGGTCATCCTCCTTGGTCTCCTTCATCCAGAAGGTCAGAATACGGACAAGGCCCACTACGATCAGAATCACCGGCTTGAACACGACCATCAAGACCCTTATGAATGGTGAGAAGCGGATTGAGAAGGCTGTCGCGTTCTTCTTGGAGGCGATCTTCGGGATGGTCTCTCCGAATATGATCACAAGAATGGTCAGAACCAGAGTGGACAGCCATGCATAGCTGTCTGAATTCATCAGCACAATCACCAGAACCGATGCGAGCGAAGATGCTGCAATGTTGACGAGATTGTTTCCGATCAGAATCGCACTTAGGGCGTTGTCGAAGTTCTGGGTTATCTTTAGGGCAAGCTTTGCCCTTTTCCAGCCCTTTGCCTTCTCTTCGCTGATGTTCTCGAGTCTGACGGTATTGCATGAGGAGTAGGCCATCTCCGAAGCGGAGAAGATTGCCGAGAGGACTATGCAGAGCACTATGGACAAACTGAGGATGGCTATGGTCATTTCTCGTCCTCCTCGTTCTCTTCATCTTCCTTGGGCATTACATCTATGCGGACCTTGAAGATTCTGTGGTGCTCGATCTCCTCGACGGAGACCTTGAGGTTGTAGTATGTGAAGCTGTCACCCTTCTTTGGGATTGAGGAGAACTGCTCGTAAACCCATTCCCCAATCTGGAGGTTGGCGTTGTCCTTCTCCTCTGACTGAGGATCGTCGAAGTCAATGAAGTCGAAAACGGCGCTTAAGGTCTGCGTCGCCTCGGTTATGTATACATCGTCTGAGAGTTTTACAATAGGCTCATGTACCACATCGCTTTCGTCCCAGATCTCACCGACAAGCTCCTCAAGGATGTCCTCGACTGTCACAATGCCTACTGTGCCGCCATAGCTGTCGGTAATCACTGCCATGCTCTGCTTGCGCTTTGACATCTCCGGCAGAAGCTCATGTATCTCGGTGCTCTGGTGGGCGAAGTATACGCTGTCCATGGTCTCTCTGATGTCAGGCATTGTTCCTGATTGAAGATAGCCTTTCAGGAACTTCCTGATCTGGAGCACTCCGATGATGTTGTCTATTGAAGTCTCATAGACTGGGATTCTGCTGTGTGTCTGCTGCTTGATGAACGAGAGTATGTCCTGCGGGTCATCATCTATGTCTATAGCGGCGATGTCGACGCGTGGTGTGAGAATGCCTTCAGCTGTTACGTCTCCGAATTCCAATGCGGAGGAGATAAGTTCGCTCTGGTTCTCGTCCAAGGCGCCTTCCTCGGCCATCTCGTCGATGATGTCATGAAGCTCGTCTTCGGTGACGGACACAGGGGCATCGGTCTTGCTGCGGCTTGTGATGGCCTCTCCGATCCATGTCAGAAGTCGTGAGATGGGGGAGAGGACCTTCATCAGAAGGGAGAGCAGGGGTGCACATGCGATGATGAGCTTTTCGGCTTTCTTCTTTGCGATGCTCTTCGGGAGCATTTCTGCTATGAAGAAGACTGCGATTGTGGTTATGACAGTCGAGATGCTGACTGCGGAGAGACCCCATCTGCGTGTCACATAGACGGTCACAATCGATGCCGTGGCGATGTGGAGGATGTTGGTGCAAATCAATAACGTGGTGATGGCTTGGTCGAAGTTGTCAAGGATTGACAGAACCGTCTTCGCCCTGTTGTTGCCGTGGTCAGAGGCCACCTTTATCTTGTTCTTTGAAGCTGCGGAGAGCGCTGTCTCCGAAATCGCACAATAGGCTGCACCTAGCAGCAGAAGAATGACCCATAACAGTGGGGGTTTACTACCATCATCCATGATTGGACTACAAACTCCTTGAGATAAGACCCGTCTGGGTCGATTACATATATAGATAGCATATGACGCACTTGAGGGTCAACAACAAGTGCGTCATGGAGTTGCTTGAGATTATGTTCTTATTCCTTGTAGGCTATGCCGCTTCCTAGAACAAGGGAGTCATAGGCGCTCTTGACCTTTGCCCAGTTCAGGTCTCTGTCCAGGGCCACTCCACGGCCTACGCCAGAGACGATCAGTCCGACACCCTTCTTCTCTAGAGTCTCTCCAAGCTCTCTGAGCATGGCTGGTGCAGAACCTGGGTCTGTTGACCTTCCGTCGAAGATGATGTGGACATAGACGTCATCCAGGCCATATCTCTTTGCAATGTCCAAAATCGCAAGAGGGTAGTCTATGGAGCCGTGGGAGGACTTCTTGGTCAGAAGCGAAAGCAGATGCAAGGCAGAGCCTTTCTTCTTGCAGTTCTCGATTGTCTCGATGAAGACCTTGTTCTGGGCGAAGCTTCCGTCGCTCATGGCCTTTTCGAGTCTGACATCGTCCTGGAGGACCACTCGGCCTGAACCTAGGTTGATGTGACCTGCCTCGGAGTTTCCCGGCTTTCCGTCCTCAAGTCCGACAGCTGGACCTGACGCCTGAAGCTGTGCATACTCCTTGTTCTCCAGAAGCCAATCCCAGTATGGGGTGCTTTCGCTGTAGATCGGGTTGTTGTCGTTATGCTCTCCAAGTCCCCATCCATCAAGAATCAGGAGAAGAACCTTAGATGTGCCGTCGAAGTCGAAAAGACTGCTTCCGGTCATCTCCTTCGGCTGCTTAAGCCCCATGGCCTTCAGGACTGTCGGGGCCACATCGCAGAGCTTTCCGTCCTTGCGGACCAGCTTCATCCCATCTCCAACACCAATGCATGCGACAAGGTTGCTTGTGTGTGCAACATGGGCGCTTCCATCGGCCTTGTGAAGAATCTCGATGTTTCCGTGGTCAGCTGTGAGAAGGACTCTGTAGCCGGCCTTTGTGGCATGCTCAATTGCCATCTTCACATATTTGTCCACAGCCGGTGTGGCCTTTCTCTTGGCATCGTCATTAGAGGTGTGGCCAATCACATCACCGTTTGCATAGTTGGTGACTATGAAATCATAGCCTTTGTCTATGCCTTCGCACAGCGTCTGTGCAACCTTGGGGAGGCTGAGCTCTGGGACCTGATCGAAAGGAACTCCCTTGGGGGAGGGGATTTTGATGTCATCTTCACCCTTGAACGGAGTCTGGTTCCCTCCGTTGAAGAAGAATGTCACATGTGCGTATTTCTCGCTCTCCGCCAGGTGCAGCTGTGTCTTTCCGGCCTCGGACAGGGTCTGGGCAAGAGTCTTCTGGACCTTGTCGGGGGCGAAGGCAATTGGAAGGTAGGTGTACTTCTCGTTGTACATCGTCAGGATGACGAAATCCAGTGGATTGAGACGGCTGCGCTCAAAACCCTTGAAGTTTGGGTCCGTGAAAGCGTCTGTAAGCTCCACCTCACGCTCTCCACGCCTGCAGCAGAAGATCACTCCGTCATTCGGTTTGACGGTTCCAACAGCCTTGTTGTCTGAATCGAGAAGGTTCAGCGGCTTGAGATGGTAATCGGAAAGCCCTTTTGTGTACTCTGTCTCTATGGCTTTTGCCAAAGCCTCTCCGCCTGCTTTCTTGTATCCTTTCATTTGACTTCTCTCCTTTCTGTGTTCTCTGGCTTGAATTCACCGTTTCCGGGGAGCACGTTCAAAAGCTCCGGGAAACTGTGGATTATGCAGTCAGGTTTGTTCTCCTCTGTGAGCTTGAGCGGCTTTTTGGGGTTGTACTCGACCGCAATGGTGCCTGCAAAGCCTGTTGCCTTTGCGCCGATGATGTCTCTGACAAGGTTATCACCGACGAACACGCTCTCTTCCGGCCTTACCCCGGATTCGTCCAATGCCATGTAGTAGATGGCGGGGTGGGGCTTTCTGAGCATCGTGATTGATGACTGCTGGACAGTGCAGAAGAGATCTCTTATGCCGTCATTGTCAAGCCACTCGTCAATCTCTCTGGTTCCTACAAGGTCGCTGATAATTCCAACGAGGTAGCCACGCTCTCTTATCTTCTTGACCGTCTCAAGTCCGCCTGGGACGATGAGTCTTTCGCCTTTTGCACGGCGGAAGTTGTAGGTAAGCTCCGTGGCGTAGGATTCTATGTAGTTTTTGTCCAGTTCCGGGCAGAGCCAGCGGGACCAGAGGTACTTCTCAGGCGGCTCGCACATGAAATGCAGGACCCATTCTCTGTATACGTCGTATCTCTTGTTCAGAAAGTCATAATATGCATCAGGGTCCATATCCGTCTTGCAGATTTCTGCAATGCGGCGCCTTGCCGCATCGGAGAACGGCTTGTTCTCATAGACTTCCCTGAATGTGCCTCCCAAATCCAGAAACAGTGCCTTGATGTTCTTCATTTGAATCTCCTAGACCCTTCTGATCTTGTCCCATGCCACATACGGAGCTTTCGGGAATATCTCCTTGAGCTCTGAGAAGTCGAAAATCACCGCATCGGGACGGTTCTGATCAGTGATCTTCTCCTTTGCAAGCTTTTCCTCAGTGGTGTAGAGGATGAACATCCCGTAGCCTGCAAGCCTGGTGCCTTCGACATCACGGTCGAGGTTGTCGCCGATGTAGACGCATCTTTCCGGTTTCACCCCAAGGATTCTGCAGGCCTTGTCGCTTATTCTGGGGTCAGGCTTCCTTATCCCTTCAACGCATGAAAGAAGAACTGCACCGAAGTACTTCTCAAGTCCGTCCTCCTTCAGCCATCTGGGTATCTCCTGGGATGTTACGAGGTTGCTGATTAT
>JAEEGL014596333.1_pt1 | contig 17559 bp, 15 predicted proteins | sample 9134231 | NCBI WGS metagenome assembly JAEEGL01 (sample SAMN16246548, study PRJNA631951) | gut metagenome | biome: gut microbiome; feature: rumen; material: fiber-attached | host: Bos | place: Iran: Karaj | collected 2018-10 | reverse complement strand
TTTTACACCTTTAATCTTAATTCCCATATTATCAAGTAAAGCTCTTATACCTGGGACATTTGAGTCATTAATTCTTTTAAGTCCTTCATTAATAAAAGCTCTATTCTCATCAATTTGAGGCATCATATCGGCGATAGTTCCAAGCATTAATAAATCTACATATTTTCTTATATAGTCTTTATCTATAGCCTCAGCTATCTTAAACGCAACACCTGCACCGCATAATCCATCAAATGGATAATCTTTTAAGATGTATGAGTGAACGATATATGGGGTTGGTGGAAGTGATTCTTTAGGTTCATGGTGGTCTGTAACTATCACAGTTATACCATTATCTATTAATTCTTTTACTTCATCTACTGAAGTTATTCCATTATCCACAGTGATAACTAAATTAAATCTATCTTGGATAATCTCTTTAACCACATCTTTAGATAGTCCATATCCAGTTTGGAATCTATTTGGAAGTTTGAAATAAACATCTGCGCCCTTTTCTTTTAAGATTCTATAAAGAATTGATGTCGCAGTTATTCCATCAACGTCATAGTCACCATAGATTAAAATCTTATCGTTATTCTTAATTGAAGTCTTAATTTTCTTAACCACAATATCCATATTCTTAAATAGATATGGATCATAGAAGTCTTTAAATCCAAGATTAAAATAGGAAACATAGTCATCAATTCCCTTAATTTTATGAAGTATATCGATTATTTCATAATCAGAATAATTATTACTATATAATATATTCCATTTATTCTTGGATAAAATCATTTAATACCTCTACTTAAATTGTTTTAAGAAATCTTCTCTTTCCTCATATGAATTATCAAGTCTAACCCACTGAGAGCCTCTTCCCTTATTTAAAGGCATAATCTTTCCTTCTTTTTGAAGCGAGGCAAGTACTCTATCTATTGTAGTTTTAGATATGTTAGGGAGTTTCTCCATAATGTCTGATTTAGAGAAGGTATATGGGAGACCATAAATCACAGTTTCAACTGTGGCAGTCTTACTTAATTGACTACCTACTCCTTTAAATCTTACTAAATCTTCTATTTCATCATATAAAGAAATATAGATATTTAGGAAGAATTTGATTAATTGAGTAAGGTTAATTAATCCTTCATCATATAAATAATAAGATTTATTTAATAATTCAGTAAATTCATCACCTTTAGATTCTATTTTCTTAAAGAATGAGCTATAAACCGCACATTGACAGTCTCCTCTTAAATTAAGAATATAGAAGATTAAAAGACCGATTAATTCATTATGATTATAGAGTGGTGAAAGTTTAATGAAATCAACCATGAATGAAGTGTTTAAATATAGAATTTCTACACTATTTGTTTTCTTGATTTCATCATACTTTTTAATTAAACTATCAAGTTTATCTCGATAAGATACTTGATTGTTTTGGGCTTTCTTAAATCCAGTAGGCTTATCTTTAATACCTCTTTCAAGAAGTCCTTCTAAATCTTTAATCTCATTAACTGATAAATTGAAGTTTAAATCTGAATAAATCTTATTAAATATTTCAGTTAGATTGATTAAATACTTTTCATCATTGTTTTTAGCGACAGTGTCATTACCTTTAATAATAGATTTAACACGTGCTTCAGTAATCTTATAACCCTTAAAGAACATTTCAAATAAATATTTAATATCATCTTTAAAAGTTATATCGTGATAGATTGAATATTCTTTATTTAATATCTCAATGTTTTTATGACCATTGCCTATCGATTTATAAAGGTCAATATAACTTAAGACAAGTTCATTTGGATAATTAAAGTGAAGAGAACTTTCTAAGGCTTTCATTAGAATAAGTCTTCCTTTAATTTCTCATCATCCACGCTATCTATATCGGTTTCACCTAAGATATCATAGATGGATGTCTGTTGCTCTACGATATCTCCAAGTTCATCGATTAGAGAATTTGGATGTTGAGCTCTTTTTTCTTCTAGAGATTTCGATAGGTCTTTTGATAATTCAGTAATAGATTTAGAATATTCTTTTTCATCCATTACACTAGTGAAAATATCATAAATAGTTTCTGATTGATCAAACATTTGAATACCATTTTCAAATGTGTCTTTAGGGAATTCATCACCATTAATCTTAAGAAGCTTATTGCTTGTGAGGATATCAACTTCAACAGAGTTCTTAAGCTTACTTAAGTTAGTTTCTATACCCTTAACGAAGTAATAAGGATTACTCTTAACATTCTTTAGGAATGGAGTACCTCTATTGCCTCTTTTTCCTCTAACTATATTCTTAAGAGGAATTCTCTTAACAAGTCCTCTATTAATTAATAGGATTAATTCTTCTTTATAATAATTTGGAACTGGAAGAGATAGTATAACCTCATCGCCAGGTTTTAAACTAATATTTTTAACACCTACAGCTTTAAGGCCTAATACAGGAAGTTCGGCTTTAGCGTATTTTAAGATTAAACCAAACTTAGTAACGCTTACTACTTCTTCCATGTCTTTCTTAATTTCAGCTACAGATATTACTTCATCTTTATCAAGGAGTTTAGTTACAACACCCTTCTTATATCTTCTTTCAAAGAGTTCTTGAGTATCAACTATCTTAATCTTTCCTTCTTTAGTTGAAACAAGGAGTAATTCACCACTCTTTGGTTTTTCTTTTAAGTGCAGGATAGAACAGATCTTTTCTGCGCCAGTTACATCGAATATTGAGCCAATATACATTCCAAGTTCCTTATATTTAAGGTCTGGGAGTTTATATACAGGCATATTGATATAAGAACCTAAAGTTGTACAAAGGATTAAAGAATCCATTGTATTACATTGTTTATCAAAGATGATATAGTCATCTTCTTTAAGACCTGGAGTTGAAACACCTAAAGATGCTTGGTAAGCCTTAAGGCTCATCTTCTTAACGTATCCATCTTTAGTTATGATTACTCTTACATCTTCATGAATAATAAGTTCTTCTTCATTGATTTCTCTCTTTTCAAATGATTCTTCGATCATTGTACGTCTTGGAGATGGAATCATTTCTTTTATTTCACTCATTTCATCGATGATGACGTTCTTTAAAGCTTCTTCACTAGATAAGACATGCTTTAAATGTTTGATGTTCTTTTCAAGTTCTCTCTTTTCATCTTCCATTTCTTTAATGTCTGTATTAGTAAGTCTATAAAGTTGAAGCATTACGATAGCTTCAGCTTGAAGTTCAGTAAATCCAAATAGTTTAACTAAGTTTTCTTTTGCGTCAGCTTTATTCTTACTATTCTTGATAGCTTCAACTACTTCGTTGATGATAGATGACATCTTATGGAAACCTTCAACGATATGAAGACGTTTAGTCATCTTATCAACTTCAAAGTTAGATCTATTAATCACAACTTCTTTCTCATGTAAGATATAAGCATCAATGATGTCTAAAACTCCAAGGATTCTTGGAGATCTATCAACGATTGCGACTGTGTTATATGAGAAATTAACTTGAAGGTCAGTGGCTTTATATAAGTAATTTAAGATAACTTCAGGATTTGCTTGTTCCTTTGTTTCAATAACAATTCTTAATCCTTCTTTATCTGATTCATCTCTAATTTCTGTAATACCATCTACACCTTTAGAATCTTTAACTGAGTCAATCTTTTTAACGAGTACCGCTTTATTAACTCCATAAGGGATTTCAGTAATTATGATATTATTCTTAACTATTTCAGCTTTAGCTCTAATAACTACTCTTCCACGTCCAGTCTTTAAAGCTTGGTGTAAGTCTTCAGTATCTTCAATAATACCGCCAGTTGGGAAGTCTGGACCAGGTAAAATTTCTAAAGCTTCATCATATGTTAAGTTAGGATTTTTAATTCTTGCGATAGTTAAATCAATAGTTTCAGCAAGGTTGTGTGGTGGGATGTTTGTTGCATAACCTGATGCGATACCATCACTACCATTTACTAGTAAGTTAGGGAATTTAGCTGGAAGAATTACTGGTTCTACTTCACTATCATCATAGTTAGGTACGAATGGAACAGTCTTCTTTTCCATATCTTTTAGAAGATACATCGCAGCTTTACTAAGTCTTGCCTCAGTGTAACGCATTGCGGCTGCGCCATCACCATCGATTGAACCATTGTTTCCTTGCATATCAATTAAAGGAACATTGATCTTAAAGTCTTGGCTCATACGAACTAAAGCTTCATATACAGATTGGTCACCATGTGGGTGGAATTTACCGATAACTTCACCGACAATTCTCGCACTCTTTTTATATGGGCTTCCAGCAACCATACCTACTGATTGCATAGCGTATAATATTCTTCTTTGAACTGGTTTTAAACCATCTCTTACATCTGGGATGGCACGATCTTGAATGATATATTTTGAGTATGCGCCAAAACGATCACCCATGATCTTTTCTAAGTATTCACTTTGAATCTTTTGATCAATAAAATCATCGATAATATCTTTCTTCTTAGCCATACTATTCGTTTCCTTCTACTTTAAAGTCATCTATTTCAGCGAATGATACATTATTATCAATCCATTGTTTTCTTGGTTCTACATCATCACCCATAAGTACTGATACAGATTGTTCTGCATCGGCTAAATCTTCAATCTTTACTTGGATTAAAGTTCTATTTTTAGGATCCATTGTAGTTTCCCAGAGTTGAGTTGCATTCATTTCGCCTAAACCTTTATATCTTTGAATTGCATACTTTTTCATGTCTTTAGTGACTTCTTCCTTTTCTTCATCACTATAAACATATAAAACTTTAGGGTTCTTGACTCCCTGTTGAGTAATCTTATATAGAGGTGGAAGAGCGATATAAACTTTTCCTGCCTTAATTAATTCAGTCATATATCTAAAGAAGAATGTGAGTAATAGAATTTGAATATGACTACCATCAACATCGGCATCGGTCATAATGATAACCTTGTTATAATTACATTTCTTAATATCAAAGTTATTACCAAAAGATGCACCAATTGTGTAGATAATAGTATTTAATTCTTCATTCTTAAGAACATCTTCCACAGATGCTTTTTCAGTATTTAATACTTTACCTCTTAAAGGTAAGATAGCTTGGAATCTTCTATCCCTACCTTGTTTTGCAGAACCTCCGGCAGAATCACCCTCTACTAGGAATAATTCATTAATTCTTGCGTCTTTAGTAGATGCAGGAGATAATTTACCAGATAAGTTTTGTTCGAGTTTAGTTTTAGATTTTATAAGTCTTGCAGTATCTCTAGCTTTTCTTGCAGCTTCTCTAGCATTTCTTGCTTGTAAAGCTCTTTGTAATAAGTCTTGAATTACTGCTTGGTTTTCTGTGAAATAGATTTTAAGTTTATCAGTTACAACTTGTTCTACTACTGGTTTTGCAAGAGGAGTACCAAGTTTATCTTTAGTTTGTCCTTCAAATTCTAGAATACTTTCTGGAACTTTAAGAGATAATACAGCACATAAACCTTCTCTTACATCCGGTCCTTCAAATGGAGAATCTTTTTCTTTTAGCACTCCAAGTTTATATGCGAATTCATTAAATACTTTAGTAAGAGCTGTCTTAAAGCCCACTTCATGGCTACCTGCATCACGAGTTCTAACGTTATTTACGAATGAGTGAATGTTTTCACCATAACCATTTGACAAGTATTGAATTGAGAATTCTACATTAATCTTTTGAAGTTCTTGTTCAAAGTAGATTGTCTTTTCAAGAATCTTGTTATAACTTCCACAAAGATATTCAGCGTATTCACTAATACCATTTTCATAGCAGAATACATCTTCTGTCTTTGTTCTTTCATCAACTAAAGTAAGAGTTAAATTCTTAATTAAATACGCAGATTCTTTAAGTCTTTCTTTAATTGTTTGATAGTTGTATAGAGTTGTTGAAAAGATAGTATGATCAGGTTTAAACCATACTTCTGTACCGTGTTTTCTTGTAGGACCTAAATTCTCAATTTCTTTAGAGAACTTCTTTCCTCCATTTTCAAATCTTTGGTGATATATATTTCCGTTTTTAAATGATTTAACTTCAACCCATTCAGATAAGGCGTTAACAACAGATGCACCAACACCATGTAAACCACCGGCTGTTTTATATGCTCCATCTTCGCTGAATTTACCACCAGCATGAAGCACAGTGAAAATAACATTTAAAACGTCTTGACCTGATTTGTGTGGTCCAACTGGAAGTCCTCTTCCATCGTCTTCAACCTTTATTGAGTTATCTTGTTTAATTGTTACTGTTATATTCTTACAAAAACCTGCTAAGGCTTCATCAACTGCATTATCAACTATTTCCCATACTAGTTGATGTAGACCTCTAGAATCGGTTGAACCGATATACATACCAGGTCTTTTTCTGACAGCTTCTAAGCCTTCAAGTATTTGGATTGACGATGCACCGTAATTATCATTTGCCATAAAATACCACCGAAATAAATAATAATATAATATATTATAACATTATAGAGCAAATAAAAAACCACTAAATTGTGGTTTTTTATCTTCATAATTTTTATTGTTTTTGTTTCATTGATTCCATTACTTGTCTAACACGTTTTTCAGATGGTGCAACGCCCATTTGTCTAAACATAGTACGAATCATATCTTCATTAATTGGTGGATTCTTCTCTTGCATCTTCTTGAATACTCTAAGAGCTACAAAGAAACCTACTACAGCACCTATAAGTAAAGCACCGATACCAATTAATAATACTCCCCACCAAGGCATATCAAAATCTCCTTCTATATTTTCTAAAAATATAATACATCAAGAAAGATTAAAAATCAAACTTTACATATAAAAAAATATGTTCTAAAATAAATTATAACTTGCAAGGGGGACTAAATTATGCCAAGAAAAATTACTGACTCTTGTATCGCTTGTGGAACTTGCGCAGCTAACTGCCCTGTTGGTTGTATCAGTGAAGGTGATCAATACGTAATCGATCCAGATCAATGCATCGACTGCGGTGTTTGCCAAGAAAACTGCCCAGTTTCAGCAATCGAAGAAGAATAATAATAAAAAAAGCGGCAACCGCTTTTTTTATTTGCAATTAAATGCTAAGTGATGCATGATTATTGAACCAGCAACCCCGACATTTAAGCTTTCAGTATTATTATTCATAGAAATTGTTAGATTAACATCTGACTCTTGAAGAAGATTATGAGATACTCCTGTTCCTTCATTTCCGAGGATTAACACAATCTTTTTAGGACAATCAGTTACATCTTCTAACACTTTACCATTCATGGATGTTCCAAATATGAAATATCCATCTTTTTTTAACTCTTCAATGCTTCTTTCTATAAAACTTATATAAAATAGATTCCCTTCAGAACTTCTTAGAGTTTTTGGATTATATAAATCTACAGTATTATTTAAGATAATTGTGTCAAAATTAAAAGCTCTAGCGCTACGAATTAATGTTCCTAAGTTACCTGGATCTTGGATTCTATCTAAGTAGAGAATTCTATTTCCAACATGAGTCATATTAGGCTTTTCACATAAGCCAATAATGCCTTGCGGAGTTACTGAATCACAGATTTTATCCATTAATTCTCTAGTGATAATAGATTGATTTTTGTAGCCTTTTTCCTCTTTTAAAGTATACACATGTTTTAATACGTGTGCTTTAAAAGCTTCTTCTACCATATTATATCCTTCAACGATAAATAGGTTAGATTCATTTCTGGCTTTTCTATTTTGATAGATTTTAATTAAGTTTTTAATTTCAGCGTTATCTTTAGAAGAAATTGTTTTCATCATCGTTATTTAAACCTTCATCAAGGTATGTAGCCATTGAATCAGCAATATGTGTCAAAAATGCTAATGGATATTTATAGAAAGCTTGACCCATTTGTGGAGCTCCCCCCATAGTTCTTGAATCATATGCTCCCATATGCCAGTTAATAGCCATAGCTTCTTCGTCAGTTAAATCCATATATTTTAAGATTAGATATACACTCTTTTCACCGTGTCCAAATGGATAAGTTTCATTAATCTTATAAGCTTGACGTTGTACCCAAACACCATCTTCTTTTACATTTCTAAAATATGTTTTATAGAAGTTAGCTTTGCATAAATCATGAAGAAGACCGATGATTGCGATTGATTCATCAGATACTTTTCCTTTTAAACTTGGTTCTTTTTCAATTAAATCTTTTAATCTTCTATAAACATTAATTGAGTGAGCACAAAGTCCGCCATCAAAAGATGAATGGTATTGACTAGATGCTGGAGCGATAAAGAAATCTGTGCTTGATACATACTTAATTAATTCATCTGCTCCTTCTCTATGAACATTGTTTCTCCAAATAGATAAGAATTCTTCTTTGTATTTATTATTCATCATAAAGATACCTCTTAGAATAATCCATAGATATTGTCATTTTCATCAATGCCCATATGTTTACTTGCTGGATCTTCAGGAAGACCTGGCATTGTGATAATCTTACCTGTATAAACTACAATAAAGCCTGCACCTAATGATAATGATAAATCTTTAACGTGAATAGTGAATCCTGTAGGTGCGCCGATTACTTTTGCATCATCAGTTACACTATTCTGAGTTTTAGCCATACATACAAGTAAGTTAGAATATCCAAGTTTATTGAATTCTTCAATCTTCTTTTGTGCTAGTTCAGAGTATTCTACAGCTGCGCCTCCATATGCACCTTTAACTACATTTAAAATCTTAGTCTCAATTGAATCAGTTGTTTCATATAATCTCTTAATATGACTGTTATCTTTTTCAACTACTTTAAGTACTAAATTAGCTAAATCTATACAACCTTTACCACCTTCTGCAAATCCATTAGATAATGCATAAGGATGACCTTTTGATTCTAAATACTTTTCTAAAGCTTCAACTTCTTTATCAGTATCTGAGTAGAATCTATTAATAGCTACTACATATGGCCTATTGAAGTTTTTAATTGTTTGAATATGTCTTTCAAGGTTTTCAATACCTTTAAGCATAGCATCTACATTTTCATTCTTTAAAGCAGAAACATCTTCACCACCATGCATCTTTAAAGCTCTAATAGTAGCAACAAGTACAACTGCGGCAGGTTCAATATCCATAATTCTTGATTTAATATCAAGGAACTTTTCTGCGCCTAAATCAGCGCCAAATCCTGCCTCTGTAACAACATAATCAGCTAAATGTTTAGCATATGTAGTTGCGATAATTGAGTTACAGCCATGAGCAATATTTGCGAATGGTCCACCATGAATAAATGCAGGAGTTCCTTCAAGAGTTTGAACTAGGTTAGGTTTAATAGCATCTTTAAGTAATACTAGTAATGCACCTGTAATACCTAAATCTTTAACAAACATAGGTTTCTTATCAAATGTATAACCAATTAAGATGCTGTTTAATCTCTTTTCAAGGTCGGCTTTATCTTTTGATAAGCAGAGCACTGCCATAATTTCAGATGCAACAGTGATATTAAATTTATCAGCTCTTTCTACACCATTAAATTTAGAACCACAACCTACTCTGACTTCTCTTAATGATCTATCATTGATATCCATACATCTTCTGAATGTGATATCTTCAGGGTTTAAATTAAGCTTATTACCATAATATAGTTCATTATCAATAGTTGATGAGATTAAGTTATTTGCTGCTGTGATAGCATGAAGGTCACCAGTGAAATGAAGGTTAATATCATCCATTGGAACAACTTGAGTATATCCTCCACCAGTTGCGCCACCTTTAAGGCCCATAACTGGACCTAAAGAAGGTTCTCTTAACGCAAGGCATACACTCTTACCAATTTGTCTTAAACCATCAGCTAGGCCAATTGATACAGTTGTTTTACCTTCACCTGCTTTAGTTGGTGTAATCGCAGTAACTAGAATAACCTTACCATTATGGTTTTTATTCTTTAATGCTGAGCTATTTACTTTAGCTTTATAATTTCCATAAAGTTCTAAAGAATCTTCACTAATGTTTAATTCTTTAGCTACTTCTTTAATGTTTTTAAGTTTTGCTTCATTTGAAATTTGTACATCGCTTTTCATTTTACACCCCGTTATTATTCTTTATTTTTAAAAGTATTTTTAATATTCTTTGTCTAATTGTTTCATCACTCTTATTATATATAGTGGCTAATTCACTATAAGAGTGTTCCTCTCTACCTTCAATTCCAAAATATAAGAAAATTAATTCTTTATCTTCATCATTTAAGGAATTTAGTGCCTTAATTAATTGCTTTTTTTGTTCTTCACTAATTAAATCATCTTCAATAGATAGACTATCAAGATGTGAATTAGCTTGGTCTTCATCATTAATGATTTGAATATCATTATATGATTCAAATTCTTTAACTTTTGATTCTTTAAGACCTAGTTCATTAGCTATAGTCTTAACATCTGGTTCTTTACTATATTTATTATAATAATCCTTTTTAAATTCATTAATAAGGTCTATTTGTTTTTTAATGTATGGAGAGATAATATGATTACCATTAATATATGTGGATAACTCGTTATTTAAAGATGATTGAAAATATGTTGAAAAGTTATTCTTTGATTCTAAATCAAATTTAAGTGCACAATCATATAATACTTTTGTTGCAATAACATTTATAGCTTCATCAGAATCATCACCATTAACTTTAAATTTAGAATAAACTAGTTTATGAATAATGCCTTCGTTGTTATTCTTAAGTTCTTGAAGTAATAAGTCTTGTTGAAGACCTTTCTTTTCTTCTTTAATTTTCTTAACAAGTTCAATATTTTTTTGATTGTAGTCTTTAGGCATCGTAATCTTCCCTCATTTTAAGAATTGCGACATTTTTAATTTGTCTGATTCTTTCAGTAGATACATGATACATATTTGCAACTTCTTCAATTGATAGAGGTTTTTCACCATTAAGACCAAAGAGGAGAGATATAATTTCTCTTTCTTCGTTTGTAAGAACGTCTAATTGTTCGTTAGCCTTTTCAACTGTATCTTCATCAACTAAAGATTCACTATTCTTATCGATTAAATCAATAATAAGTTCTTCTGTATCATAATTAACCCCAAGAACTACTTTTGCGTAGTCTCTAAGTTCATCTAACTCTTCATGAGTTATATTTAACTCTTTAGCTATTTCTTCGTGTTCTGGGTCTCTTTTTAGACGCTTTCTTAAAACTTTTTCTGCATCTAGTAAATCATTTAGTCGAGTAGCTAAATGTTCTACTTCGCTTTTAAGTACGCTTTCTTCTTCTTTCATTTCTTCAATTCTTTTTTCTATTAGTGGAATATAGTATTCACTAAAAGAAATCTCAGAATCAAGATCATAATTATCATAAACACTTGATAAAGTGATTAAAGCTTCTTGAAGTAAGTCATCATATATTAGCGTTTCACTTTCATATCTATGACATAAATTCTCAAGAGTTTTATATTCAAGTCTTAGAAGTTCATTTACAAGTTCTAATCTTTCATTATCATTTAAATCTTTATATTGTAGTTCTTTAAGACAATCAATTGAGTTTCTCATAATTAATACCTTTTAAATGGATTTGGATCGATTTTAGATACAACTATATCTAAATCCTTATTTAGTTTATGTAGTTCTTCTATAACTGCCTTATAGAATAAATATTCAATGTGATGAGGAATAACTAAGATATTTTGGCCTAATCTTCTAGCTTCAATAGCTCTTGAATAAGACAAATCTCCAGTTAAGAATACATCAGCATTCTTTTCTTTTGCATCATTAATCATCGATGAACCAGAGCCGGCACATAAAGCAACTTTAGATACTTTAACTAATTCATCACCAACATATAAAATTTCATCTAAACCTAAAATCTTTTTAGTATGATTAATAAAATCAATTAAAGTTGATTCTTTAATATCTCCTACAATTCCACAGTTTTCTTTTTCACTTAAAACTTCTCTATTTTCGATTTCAAGCATAGAACCAATTAAATCATTCATTCTAACTGTATCAAAGTTAGTATGCATCGCAAATAGAGTAATATCGTTATTAATTAAATCTTTAATTATAGAGCCTGGGTCATTTAAAGTATTGATTTGATAAAGAGGTCTAAAAAGGAGTGGATGATGAGTAATAATTAAATCAGCTTTAGAAGCTAATGCTTCATCCATTACTTCACGTGTTAAATCAAGTGCAACAAATACTCTTTTAACTTCTTTATCATAACTTCCAACCATTAATCCTACATTATCATATGAGGCTTTAAGGTATTCAGGGTATAATTCATCAAGAAGATTAGTTATATCTTTTACTTTCATAATCAAGGGCTCCTTTAAAGTAATTAATCTTATCAATAAGCACAGTATCGTTAATACCTGTGAGTTTATTTTCAAGTACACCAATATTTCTTTCAATATAATCTTTAAATATTTGGGTCTTATTCTTTAAAATGATTGGACCAAAGGTGAGTTCTAGTGAATCTAGATTCATCTTAAAGTCATCATTCATTCTTTTAGCTTTAATAATTTGATAGTAATGACCTTTATCTACTATTAACTCCTCATCAGTAATAAGATAGTTATTTAAGTCTAAGAATTCTCTTATATCTTTTTCACTATTATTACCTTCAAGAATTAGCGTCGCATCTTTATTTAGCTTAGGTGATTTAAGGATTTCTCTAATTAATTCACCACCAAGACCTGCGATAATTAATGTGTCATAAAGATTTGGGTCAATATTATCTAATCCATTAGATTTAATGGTTGTGATTTTATCACTTAAAGAAGACTTTAAAATATTAGCTTTTGCGGATAAGAGCGGTTCATCTTTATTATCAGATGCGAGAGCTTTACTAGCTATACCTTTTTCAACTAGGTAGATTGAAAGATAGGCATGATCACACCCTAAATCAAGAATATTACTTCCTTTATCTACAAATTTAGATATTTCTTTTAGTCTTCCTTTAAGTTCCATTATTTCATAAAGTCCTTTAGTTTATTAGAACGTGAAGGGTGACGTAGTTTTCTTAAAGCCTTAGCTTCAATTTGTCTAATTCTTTCACGTGTAACATTAAATTCTTTACCAACTTCTTCAAGAGTACGAGTTCTACCATCAATTAAACCAAATCTTAATTTGATTACTCTTTCTTCTCTATCTGAAAGGTTAGAAAGTAATGTGTTTAATTCTCTTTTTAGTGCTTCATTTGAAGCGTATTCTTCTGGGTTTGGGTTGAAATCATCTGGGATGAAATCTCCATATGATGAATCTTCTTCTTCACCTACTGGGTCTTCTAGAGATTTAGTCTTTTGAGAAACTCTCTTAATCATTAAGATTTTATCTACTGGAAGTTCCATTGCATCAGCGAGTTCATCAATAGTAGGCTTACGACCGAAGTCATGAGTTAATTCTCTTTCCTTTCTATTGAGCTTGTTGATAGTTTCATTCATATGAACAGGAATACGAATTGTACGAGCTTGGTCAGCAATAGCTCTTGTGATAGCTTGTTTAATCCAACCTGTAGCATATGTACTAAATTTATTACCTCTAGTGTAATCAAATTTAGTTACCGCTTTAGCAAGACCATTTGAACCTTCTTGAATTAAATCTAGGAAATCCATTCCACTTGCGACAAAGTTTTTAGCAATATGTACAACAAGTCTTAAGTTAGCTTCAATTAATTGGTTAGAAGCTTTTTCGCCTTGAAGTCTAATTCTATTATTGTTGTCAATTTCTTCATTAGTTGGAATGTAACCATTTCTTAACTTTTCATCAAATGCATCATTTTGCATCTTAGCGTCATAAATAATCTTAGCTATTTCAATTTCTTCCTCTTTAGAAAGTAGGTTTACTCTACCAATTTCTTTTAGATACATTCTTACAGAGTCATCTACTTGAATAACTTGACGACTAGATGAAGTTTGTGAATATAAAAGATCATCAAAGTTTGAATAATCTTCAGGAACTTCAGAATCTTCAAGATTATAGAATGAGCTATCATCTTGATTATCAAAATCATAATCAGATAGGTCTTTTTCAAGTTGGTCTAAGTCTGATTGATCAAGGTCATTTCCGTAATCATCAAAATCATCATCGATGTCATCGAGTGCTGCATCATCTAAATCGTCGTCTGCATCATCGATATCATCGTTTAACTCTTTATCTTTTCCGTCAACTGAATCATAGATTTCCTTATCTCCATCTGATAATTCATAGATAATGTTTACTTCATTCTTATTAATTTCATCTAAAAATTTGTATCTTTCAGGGTCAGTATCTGCGAAATTCTTTAGAATATCACTATACTGAATCTTTCCACTTTTAATAGAATCCTGTAGAAGCTTTTCTTGTTTTTTGTTCATAATCTTTTAACTCCTTTTTCTTTTTCTGAAGTTCAAGTAAGAGTTTATTTCTTTCTTCTTTATCTAAACTGTTATTCTTTAGAGATTCGGTAATCTCTTCAATAACTTCCTTAACTTGTCTTTTCTTAAACGTTAATAATATATTGTCTTTTAAATCTTCTTCTGAATAGATGAGATTATCATTATATTCAAAGCTATCATAAACTCCTTTTTCTTTTAGTTTACTAATAACTGTGTCTTTATCTATATCACCAAATTCATCGTAGATATCACCGATTGTAATATAAATCTTTCTATATTCTTTATTTTCCATAAAGAGTCTAGAAGACATTCTTTCTTCAATTATCTTAAAGAAAGCTTTATCTTTTATCGCATAATTAAGAATCATTCTCTCAGCCTTATTTAGTGAGCTTTCAACCTCGAATGACTGAGGAGCTTTCTTAGCTTGATAATTCTTTTTATAACCTGGGTTAATCTTACCCATATATGAATCAAAGTCTTGAGCGATTGATACATATGATACTTTTAAGTCTCTTGATAGATTATTTAAGAACCTCTCTATTTGAACTTTACTAGTTTCACCTTTTAGTTCATTAAAGATATCGTTCTTAAATGATTCAGTATTAAATGTATTAATGGTTCCATACTTTCTTCTTATGAGTTCATAGATATAGCCAAGTTTATCTAGTTTATTTGTTTCAATTTCTTTTAAGTATTCACTAATTCCATATTTTCTTATGTATTCATCTGGATCCATATTATCTTTTAGAATTGTGATTGAATAGTTTATTCCATTATCCTCTAATACTCTTGAAACACTTCTTACAGCGTTTACTCCTGCATTATCACCATCAAGACATAAGGCCACATTCTTAGTGTATTTCTTAATAAGAGAGGCCTGTTCATTGGTCATCGCTGTACCCATTAAAGCTACGGCGTTCTTAACACCATTTGAATATGATTGGATAACATCCATATAGCCTTCATTAATGATTAAGTAATTTTTGACCTTTAATTCATCGATAGCTCTATCAAGGTTAAAGACTAATTCACCTTTCTTAAATACTTGAGTCTCTTTTGAGTTCATGTATTTATTTAGGCCTTTGTCTTTTTCTTTATAGATTCTTCCACCGAAGGCTACAACTCTTCCCTGTTCATTTCTTATCGGGACCATTATTCTATCAACGAATGTATCAACTTCACCATTTGAAAGTCCCGTAATAGTTAAATCTGATAGAATAAAGCCTTTATCTTCTAATGATTTAATTAAAGCTTTATCATCTGAAACAGATAGACCTATTCCAAAATCTTTAATATTATCGCTTGTAATACCCCTGTTAGCTAGATACGTTCTAGCTTCTTTTGATAGTTCATTATTATTCATTAAGAATTGATAGAACCTTGCGGCGGTATCTAGCGCTTTATAATATCTTTCAAGTTCATTTGTTTTATTTGATGTTCTTTCAAACTCAGATATATCGATATGGTATTCTTGAGCAAGGAACTTACACGCTTCAATTGAAGAGATTCTCTTATACTTTTCAATAAATCTAATGGCGTTACCACCTTCATGGCAAGTGAAACAGTTGTAGATTTGTTTTTCTCTTGAAACACTCATCGATGGTGAGTGGTCATCATGGAATGGGCAAACACCGAAAAGGTTTTTCCCTTTCGGTATTAAGTCAACGTATCTTTTAATTACGTCTACAATATCAACATTTTCGAGTACTTTATCAAAAATGTTACTAGCCATTAAAACTCGAGTTTACTCCTTAAATAATTTCTTAATTCTTTAATTTCTACTTTATCTTGAAGCATTGTATCTCTGTTTCTTACAGTTACAATACCTGTATTCATTGTGTCATCATCAATAGTTACACAGAATGGTGTACCGATCGCATCTTGTCTTCTATATCTCTTACCGATTTGTTGAGTTTCATCAAATACTGCATTAAATTCTTTAGATACTTCACTAAATACTTCCATAGCCTTATCATGGTGAAGTTTCTTAATTAATGGGAGTACTGCAACTTTATATGGTGCAAGATATGGATGAATGTGTAGTACTTCTCTTGTATCGCCTGATTCCAATTGTTCATTTTCATATGAATTTAAGAGGAATGCCATAAATAGACGTCCAACACCTACTGATGGTTCTACTACATATGGAATGTATTTTTGATTAGTTTCAGGGTCTAAGTAAGTTAAATCTTCTTTAGAGTATTCTTGGTGTTTATTTAAATCATAATCAGTTCTTGATGCGATTCCCCAAAGTTCATCATAACCCCAAGGATACTTGAAGAGGATATCAGTTGTTCCTTTAGAATAGAAAGCTAACTTCTCTTTTGGATGGTCGTATAACTTTAAGTTTTCTTCTTTAATACCTAAAGATTTTAAGAATTCAACGCAATATTTCTTATAATCTTCAAAGTAGAATTCTTCAGTTCCAGGTTTGCAGAAGAATTCCATTTCAAGTTGTTCGAATTCTCTTACTCTGAATAGGAAGTCACCTGGAGTGATTTCATTTCTAAATGCTTTACCGCATTGTCCAATTCCAAATGGAACTTTAGCTCTAGCTGTTCTATAAACATTCTTAAATGCGATATAGATACCTTGAGCTGTTTCAGGACGAAGGTATACTGCAGAAGATGAATCTTCAACTACACCTTGCGATGTCTTAAACATTAAACTGAATGTTCTAGCGTTAGTCCAGTTTTCTTTACCACATACAGGACATTTAACGTGATTTTCTTTAATGTATTGATCAATTTCAGCAAGGCTCATTCCATCCGCATCAATTGTTCCATTAGATGCTTTTTCAACGAGCTTATCTGCACGTTCTCTATTGTGGCATTCAAGACAATCTACTTTAGGATCATTAAAGCTAGATAAGTGTCCTGATGCTTCCCAAACTCTTGAGTTTAAGATGATTGGTGAATCAAGTCTAACACAGTTAACTTTTTCATCAACGAATTTCTTAAACCAAGCTTTCTTAATATTATCTGAAAGTAATGCGCCAAGAGGACCTAAATCCCAAGAGTTCGCGAGACCTCCATAAATCTCTGAACCTGGATATACAAATCCATATCTCTTCGCATAACTTACTAATTCTTCAAGTGTCATATTACTCCTCCAAACATAAACTTAAATATACTTTTTTACTTCTAAGTGTAAGTCCCATTTCTCTTTTATAGTAGTCGATAAAGAACTTACGCATAATTTCCTTATTTATAATTTCTCTTCCTTCTACAAGGCTATCGATTTCATTTAA
>JAEEGL011292093.1_pt1 | contig 17559 bp, 13 predicted proteins | sample 9134231 | NCBI WGS metagenome assembly JAEEGL01 (sample SAMN16246548, study PRJNA631951) | gut metagenome | biome: gut microbiome; feature: rumen; material: fiber-attached | host: Bos | place: Iran: Karaj | collected 2018-10 | reverse complement strand
GCAAATGCGCTGTCTTCTTCACCCAGGATCTTTTTACTGCGATAACTCATATGTCCTCCTTAGGATTTGTGAAACACGACCGTGAATTGTAAATTATCGGGGCGCTGACGTTCTACAATGTCGGTTAGCGTTCTACATTAAGTATAATTATCAATGTAAGCGCTGTCAATAAAAGAACCCTGTCTTCAGTCAATTTAATTGATATTATCAGTTTGCTGTATGACAATATAGAATAACAGGAGATCGAATAACTATGGCTACTACAAAAATGATCCAGTCTGTTGAACGCGCATTTGCGATCATCGAATATCTGGAAAGCACCGCCGGCGATCAGAAATCCATCAAGGAGATCGCAGACGCGGTTCAGCTGAATAAAAGCACTGTATTCGGAATTGTAAATACCCTTGCTGCACTCGGCTACCTTACGCATGACCCGCAGAACCAGAAATACAGTCTCGGACTCCGCTTTCTGGGGATCTCAGAGGCCATTTCCAAAAACAACTCCATCATCCGCATCGTTCACCCCTACCTGAAGCTGCTCAGCGACAAGTATAATGAAACGATGCACTGTGCCGTACAGCGCGAAAACAAGCTTCTTTATATTGATAAGGTCGTCCCGCAGAAAGTAATCGCGATCAATTCGCAGATCGGCCGCTATAATTACCTCCACTCCACCGGTGTCGGAAAATGCTTCCTTGCCTATATGACTCCGGAGGATCTGGACAGCTTCCTTGCGGAAGAACCCCTTGTAAGATTCACGGATACCACGATCACCGATCCGGAGAAACTGAAGAAGGAACTTGCCAGGATCCGCAAAGACGGCTATTCCATCGATAATGAGGAAGGTCAGCCTGGTGTGTTCTGTATTGCGGTTCCGGTATTCTTCGCAAAAGACCGCGTCGGCTGCGCCATCTCTCTGTCCTGCACGATCATGAACAGCAGAGATGTCCGCAGAAAAGAAGTCATCGAACATCTGAAGACCGTCAGCCGCACCATTTCCAAAGAACTGTACAACTACACGGTCTAATATTCCGTACCTATCTGAAAAATCCGCCTGTCACAGAACACAGGCGGTTTTCTTATACCGCAGACGAAAAATAATGCGCCCCCGGAAATCCGGGGGCACATGCATATAAGAGGTTATTGGATTGTTGTTGTGATCAGCCGAGCAGTCCGATCATATTGATGATCGCAATTGCGATGATCGCGATGACGGAAGCGACGACACCCGGAACGGTGACATACTTCAGAGACTGCTTCGTGTTGAGGTGGAAGAACTGACCCATGACCCAGAAACCGGAGTTGTTGACATGGTCGAACATCAGGGTTCCTGCACCGATTGCCATAACGGCAGCCAGCGGGGAGAGACCGAGCGACGGCAGCATCGGAAGAACGATACCGGCAGCCGTCATGCCTGCAGTTGTCATGGAGCCGACAGCGCTCATCATGATGACAGCGACTGCCCACGGAATGAAGATGGAAGGAATCGGGCTGTTTCCGACGAGCTCAGACAGCGGAGCGAGTGCCGGGGAGGAAGAAAGAACCTTACCGAATGCACCGCCCATAGCAGTTACGAGCAGCGGGGAGAGGCAGACGAGGAGTCCGCGTGCAACCCACTTGTTGAGCATGATCTCTGTGATCGGAGCGTTCTTTTCTTCCGGGAAGTTCTCTTCGTAGTACTTCAGGACAGCTTTGCGCTGCTTGTAGCCGAGGTACAGGGAGTACAGAAGACCGACGAACAGAGCGATCACTTTGTTACCGATGGTTGTGAAGATCGCATAGATCGCGCTGTCCTTAGCCGCATACATGGATGCGAAGGAGGACAGGGAGATGAGAACGACCGGGAGAAGGAGCGGGAGGAAGGATTCGAATGTGTTCGGCAGGTTCGGATCTTTGATCAGAATGTCGTCAACACTGTCGGAATCGGTTTCGTCCATACCCTTGACCATTTCCGGGTTCGGTTCGATCCATTCTTTTTCGGTCCACTTCTTGAGGAGGATCCAGGAACCGAAGAATGCGATGAGGGAGAAGATAACGCCCCAGAGAATTGTCATACCGAGGTCAGCTTCGAACATGATCGCGATTGCCAGGATACCAGGTGTAGGCGGAACCATCGCGTGTGTGAGGAAGAGACCGAGACCGGTGAATGTCGCCATGGTGGACATGGAGATGTGCTTTCTCTTGGAGAGCATGGATGCGATCGGTGCAGTCAGGACCATGGTGATGTCGCCGAATACAGGGATCGACATGATGAATGCGGTGAGAGACGGTGCGAGTTCCATGTTCTTGCCCTTGAAGAGCTTGATGAAGAAGTTTGCGATACCTTTTGCGGCACCGGTGTCTTCAATAGCCATGGAAATGATCGCACCGAGAATAATCGTGATACCAACACCGCCGAGTGTGTTTCCAAAACCGGCGGAGATGAGGTCAACTGTTCCGCCGATGCCTTCAATCTTCGGTGAAACAAGACCATATCCGAGCGCTACGCCGGTGATCAGTGCTGCGGTGAACAGACCGAGAACCGGGTGAACCTTGAACTTGAGAATCATCAGCATAAGCAATGCGATGGCTGCCACAAGGATGACTAAAAACAATACAGGTGATGTCATTTTTTCTCCTTTTGTCTCTTTCGAGCCCCTTTTCTTACATCAGAGGAATGTGCAGAATGCCTTTTCCGAGTCCGTAAATCGCGCCCCTGCCGGGCCCTTCATAAACGTTCTACATTGTCGTTATGCATTCTATAATGTAAGCGTTTAAATCTTAATCGATTTTACAGTACCCGTCAATACAAACTCCCACAAATTTCACATTTTTCACATAAATCAGGCCGTCTGGTTTGAAAAGTCAATTTGTTTTTTTATTCCGTCTGCTGTCCCCGGCGCAAAAAGAAAACCCCGGCGTTTCCCGCCCGGGGTCTCTTTTGCATCGTGTGTGGATCTGTTTATCTGTGTTTCTCAGTTCTCATACACCGTCATCGGTGTCCAGCTGTTGGCATTGTAGATATCTGTGAGACGGTAGCCGTAGATCGCCTTTACATCTTCCAGGGCAATCGTGGTGACCTGCAGGTCTCCCTGCACCGTAACCTCTTCCTGCAGCTTGTAGGTATCCTTGTATTCACCGTCATAACCATAGTAGTCGCAGAGGAAGTCGATCTTGTCGCCGTCCTGCATCTCGATATACCCCTTCGATGTCATGCAGGTACCTTCCTCGCTGTCTTCATCATAGATATGACGCACGCCGAGTACGACACCGTCCGGATTTTCCGCATTGAATTCGATCTCGATATTGGCGCGTTCTCCGTTATAGAGAACCGGTACATAACCGTTGTATGCCCAGTCTTCATCCGACACGTATTTATGGTCGGTCTGATAATAAGATACCGCCTGACCGTTGATGCCGACCCAGGTTCCCGCGTAGTCAATGAGCAGAGAACCTTCTTCATCAAAGTTATAAACACTGTCGATGCCGAGGTCGATATAGCCTTCGCCGTCATCGATCCAGACGTTGAGATTGATGTCGCTGATCATATCCCAGTCATCCTGGGAGAGCGCGAGAACGGTCTGTCCTGCATCGTTCTCGGAGAGGATCAGATTTGCCTGGTCAAGATGATTTCTTCCGATCAGCGCCGAGTAAAGATCAAGGCTGCTTTCATCAACTGCCTGCCGGCCTCCCAGCAGGTCAAACAGCGTCAGTCCGCTTCCGGAATAGCCGCTTCCGTAGCCGCCGCTGCTGTAGGAGTTGCCGTAGTAGTTGCTGCCGTAGGAGGAGCTTCCGCCCGTCGAGGTTCCGCCGCCCAGCAGAAGGTTGAGGATATCTGTCGGGTCATAGGAATATGCATCCTGCGAATAGGAAGTTCCGCCGCCGAGAATGTCGAACAGCGAGTTCGAGCTGTAGCCGTTGGTCACCTGGCCGGATGCGCTCAGTGTTGCGAACGAACGCACCGCATCGGTGTAGTCGCTGTTCATGCCGAGGTTCTCATAAACCTTCACAGCACCGTTGACATTACGCGGGCTGTAGTACGGGAAGTAGATCGACATGCCGTACGCATTGTTCATGTTGTTGCAGCGGTTGTACTTCACGCATGCCTGAATCGAACTGGCGAGCTTTGCTGCAGACGCAGTTCCGAGGTTCTTGCAGAAATGAATGAGGTCGATCTGGTCGATCTTTGTCGAGGTCGCGAATTCTTTTGTGTTGGAGCGTGCGATCGATACCTGACGGTAGTTGTCGCCTTTGATATCGCTGATCATCTCTTTCGAGAATTCGCTGAAGATCGCAGGCACCGTGCCGCTGAATTCCGCAAGATCCACAAGCGACAGCGATGTCTTGTCGCGGGAGGAGTTCTGGTAGGAAGCAGCGATGAAGTCATCGATGATCTGCTTGCCGAGCTCTGTTGTCGGCAGCGAAGAGTTCTTGGAGAGATTTGTCACCCAGTTGGTGTAATACCAGCCGGTGCCCGGTTCGGTCTCTTCACTTGCGATGAGATAATCCGCGTACGGTTCGACCGCGATCGCGGTTTCCATGTTCGCCATCAGACATGCGTCAAAACCGATCGCATCAAACTTGATGCCGCTGTTTTTCAGCGCCGAGGAAATCTCATCGACGGTCATTGTGCCGTTGGGATACAGTTCATCATGTGCATAGCCGGAGAGCGATCCTCCGCCGTGATCCCAGAGAATCAGGAAGTAACGGTTTGCCGGATAATTCGCCGCGCCCCATTTGATGAAGTCGGTCAGGGTTGCCGGATCGGTCATCGCTTTCTTGCCGACGTTCTTGTCGAGTGCGATGACGCTGCGGTCTGCGATCAGCCATCTCTGGTTGGTCGTATTTGCCATGACAGAGTTCTTCCAGCGCCTGGTGCCGCCGGTCTCAACAACGATGTTGACCTTGTCGGAATGGGATGCATACAGCATCTCATTGAGGTCAGATGTCGCCATGCCGTAGTTGGTCTCAAGATCGGTTCCGCACATGTAGATCAGAACTGTCACCTGGTCATTGCCGTTGCCGAGCAGTTTGGTGAACTTCTCGCGGGCACCGCCTGCCACTTCCGTGCTGACAGCACTGAGGTTTGTGTCCTCATAGGTGGTCGTAGGCTGGTTCCAGTGTCCGATGCTTGCGGAGGTCGGGCCTGCCGCATTGGCATTCGTATTCGTGTTTGTATTCTGGGTCGGAACCGGTGTGCTCGCCGCAATATCATTTCCGCCGCCCGAATACGATGTGGAGGATGTTCCGCACATCCCCAGCATGTTCATCAGGAACAGAACGATCGCAATGATCAGAATGATCCGCAGAAGTCCGCCGCCGGAGCGCTTCGGTCTGCCGAGCTGCGGTCCGCCCGATGTGTTGTAACCGGAACCGGAGGAACCGAGTCCGCCGATGCCGCCGAGCGGTGACATTCCGCTGTTCTGCTGCTGGTGCGTCTGGCCGGTGTAGGAAGAATGACCGCTTCCGCCAAGTCCTCCGATACCGCCGAGCGGAGAAGATCCGTAGGATCCCCGGTCGCCGTTGTTTCCTGCGGGTTTCGGTGCGGAATTGTTTCCGGTGCGTCCGCCGAAATCGGCATTGCCGACTTTGCCGGTGCCGAGTCCGTCGCCGCGCTTGTGGACGCTTCCGGACGCTGTCGGTTTGGACTGCGGTCTGCCGGTCGGCCTGCCTGAAGGTTTATTATCAGCCATATGAAATACCTCCTGATACTGTTTTTATGATTTCACGTATTTTTCACGTATACATTGATTATATAAGAAAAATCCCCCTGCAAGAAAAGCAGTTTGGAATTCCGGCAATTCTCTCCTCTTTTGTACAGGCAAAACAAAAGCCTGTTTTTCACAGGCTTCCGTGTTTTATTCACACAACAATTTTGTCGTAATCGCTGTAGCAGCTTCGCGCTGTTCCTTGTCTTCCTTCTGAAGTTCCTTCTTGGCGTCAAGGTCTTCACGCTTCACGGTTTCTTCTTTTGCCGCATCATCGATCCGCACAACATCCTCGGTGACCTCCGGGAATTCGATTCTCGACGTGCCCGTGGTCGTCACGGTCTGTGTTTCGATCGTCTCGCCGGTCGTTTCGTCATAGGTGGTCGTCGTGGTGATAATCTGCGTCGGTTCAATCACCTGTCCGCCGGAACCCACATAAATGAATCCATAGAACGCCTGTCCGTTGCGGCCGCCCTGGGAAGGCCACCAGCCTTCATGATAACCGCCGCAGTAACCGCCTTCCTTAACATAAATCATCGATCCGTCTTCGCTGACTTCCGTTACGAAGCCGACATGGTTCGACCAGACGATGATCGACATCGCAGCCGGATTTGTACCGACCGAATAGCCGTACCCGGGTGCGTTGCCGTACCAGGCTCCGGCATTGCCGAGACGGGGAAGCGCTATGCCTGTATGGTCATAACAGAGCTGCCATGCGCTCCAGGTGCAGTTGCTCCAGCCGCCGTAATACGGGTTGACCGCAGCGTAGGAAACCGTTTCTCCTCCCCATTCGCCGTCTTCGCCTTCCGCATGCAGAACACTCCTCTGCGCGGACGCAAAAGAAAGGCCGAGAACGAGAGCCATCATGCAGGTAAGTTTTTTCTTCCTTGTTCTGTAAGACATATGCTTTGAGATTTTACCATAACTGCCAGTCGTTTCCAACCACATGACACTTTTTTATTTCAGTATGTACTGCGGGCCTTTTCCAGCCGCTTTTTCACATCCCCCGGAACCGGAAGATGACCGGATGACGAGATCATATGCGCTGCGATTCCGTTGGCGAATGAGCATGCCTGAACAGGATCCAGACCGCGGTTGAGGGCATACAGGAAACCGGCATTGAACGTGTCCCCTGCCCCGATTGTCTGCCACACAAACACCGCCTCTGTCGGCACGGAGATCCGCTGTTCGCCGAACGCTGTAATGACGGGTTTGCGGCCGTCCCGGGCAATGACGGTTTTCCCCTGTGAACAGAGGCGGTTCACTGCCTCATCCACACTGAGCGCTCCTGTCACCGCAGAGAATTCCTCAATTCCCGATCCGATGATGATATCCGCTGTCCGGATCATCCGTTCATAGGCGCTTTTCCGTTCCCGGTTCATCCCGTAGGTCTCCGCCCGAACATTGAGATCGAAGACGATGGTACTGCCCGACTGCTTCAGCGCTTCCGCTTTTGTATTGACCGCGTCCATACTGGCGGGGTCATTGTTCATGACCATCCCGCCGGAAAACACCAGCATTGCTTCATCCGGAATCAAAGAAAGATTCTTCGCAGAGAATTTCGGATAATCCGATCCCGGCGGCAGCCAGGGAAAGATCACCCGCTCATTGTCCTCATCGATGACGGCAATGCACACCATATTGGTCTTTTCCGGATCTTCCATGGACCATGACATGTTCACACCGCAGGAAATCATCTCATCCCGCAGAAACTGTCCGATCCTGTCGCCGCAGAGATCCGTCACAAAATACGGATTCTCCCCGAGCTTTCCGAGCACCGCGCAGGTATTGCCGCAGGTGCCTCCCTGCTGAAACTGCACTTCCGAGTAATCCACAGAACCCTTCTTCAGATTCGACAGATGTTTTCTGACCTCACCGTACGGCAGAATCAGATCCGCACAGAGATCTCCGATACAGCAGATTTTCATTGCACATTTACTCCCCGCAGAAATGCGTTTTTACGCAGATCTGTGTGAACACTACTGATTCTCCTTCGCGTTGAACACATACCTGTCCAGACGGTCAAATGCTTCGACCACCAGGGAATGCGGCACCGCCAGATTCATGCGGATCGCGTAATCCCTGTGGAACGGTCTGCCGTCCTGCCAGAGGACACCGTATTCCACACCCCTCTTCTGCAGCGTTTCAATATCGGTGTCATGATCTCTGCACCACTGTTCACAGTCCAGATACAGCATGTATGTCCCCTGCGGTTTTGCCAGAGCAACCCCCTTGAAATGCGAATTGATGAAATCATACGCATAATTCACATTGTCGGAGAGCACCTGATTGAGCTCATCGAGCCATGCCTCTCCTTCATCGGTATAGGCGCCGGTCAGGGCATGCATCCAGAGGACATTCATGGAATTGTAATGGGTGTTGGCTGACTCCTTGGCAAGGCGGTCATTCAGCCATTTGTTGAAGCAGTTATGATAGCTTCCCACCAGTCCCGCAAGCGAAAAGGTCTTGGACGGCGCATACTGCGTCACTGTATGTGTGCGGGCATATTCACTGACGGAGAACGCCGGTGTGTGGTGATTGCCGTTGAGCACAAGATCGGCCCAGATCTCATCTGCCACGACCCACACCTCGTATTTTTCAAACAGATCCATCATCGCCCGGATCTCCTCGTATTCCCAGACTCTTCCGCACGGATTGTGCGGGCTGCAGAATACCGCCGCATGGATATGGTGCTTCTTTATTTTCTCTTCCATATCTTCGAGGTCCATGCGCCAGACACCGTTTTCATCCTTTTTGAGATCCGAAAGGACCATGTGATATCCGTTTTCCCCTGCGGAATTTGTGAAGCCGATATAGGTCGGCGAGTGAAACAGTACATAGTCGCCTTTGGAACAGAGCACGTTCAGCGCGGAGACAACACCGCCGAGCACCCCGTTCTCATACCCGATCTCCTCCGGCTTCACATCGGTATTATGCCGGTCCTTCTGCCATTTGATGATCGCGTCATAATACTCCTTTGTGGGTGCGAAATAGCCGAAGCACGGATGCTTGATGCGCTCCGCCACCGCTTCGGTAATCGCCGGACAAGTCGCAAAACTCATATCCGCCACCCACATCGGGATCCGGCTGAATCCCTCTTTCGTCGGCACGTTGATGTTGTACCACTGGGTGGGCTCCACCGCGATGGAGTCTTTCCCGCGGCGGTCAAGAATTGTTGTAAAGTCGTATTTCATAGTTCTTTTCCCTGCCTCAAAACTATTCTAAACTTTTTCTGTCCCGTTTAATGGGGTAAAATCATTAAGGAATGCGCCGGAGGTTTTGTACCCGGCCGTATTCAGAACCAGTAATGAGGTAATTATTTATGAACAATGAAGAACTGGCACTTCACGCACGGAATATCCGGCGGAATATCATCCGACAGGTTTCCAATGCGAAAAGCGGACATCCGGGCGGATCGCTCGGCGCAGCGGACATTGTGACACTGCTGTTTTTTGAGGTCATGGATATCACACCGGAGAATGCGACACGGGAAACACTTGAAATCCCGGACCGCGACCGGTTCGTTCTCTCCAAGGGACATACCTCTCCGCTGCTCTATGCGGCACTTGCGGAAAAGGGAATCATCCCGGAAGAGGAACTGCTTACGTTCCGTAAGGTCAACAGCCGCCTGCAGGGTCATCCCAACATGAACCTCACGCCCGGTGTTGACATGAGCACCGGTTCCCTCGGTCAGGGACTTGCGGCGGCAGACGGTATGGCAATCGCCAATAAACTTGCCGGCAAAGATCACCGCATCTACTGCCTGATCGGCGACGGCGAATGTGAGGAAGGCGAGATCTGGGAAGCCGCAATGGCTGCCGCGCACTACAAGAGCGACAACCTCTGCGCGATCATCGACGTCAACGGCCTGCAGATCGACGGCAAAACCGCCGATGTCATCGGACCTGAACCGTTTGACGAGAAATTCAAGGCATTCGGCTGGCATGTCATCAATGTGGACGGTCATGACTTTGATGCCCTGCGCGCCGCATTTGAAGAAGCGAAAAACATCAAGGGAAAGCCGACTGCGCTGATCGCAAAGACGATCAAAGGCAAAGGCGTATCCTTCATGGAGAACCAGGCTTCCTGGCAGGGTGTTGCGCCGAATGCGGAGCAGACCGAAATCGCATTAAAGGAGCTGGAGGGATAACGACATGGCAAAAGCAACCAGACAGGCATACGGCGAAAAGCTCGCAGAGCTCGTCGCTGAAAACCCGAAGATCATCGTTCTTGACGCAGACCTTGCGGGTTCCACAAAATCCGGCATGTCACAGAAAGTCGCACCGGAGCGCTTCTTCGACTTCGGTATTGCGGAAGCTGATATGATCGGACATGCGGCAGGCTTTGCCGCAAGCGGCTATATCCCCTTCGCATCCAGTTTCGCAATGTTTGCGACCGGACGCACCTGGGAACAGATCCGCAACAGCGTCTGCTATCCGATCCTCAACGTCAAGATCTGCGGTTCGCATGCGGGCATCACGGTCGGCGAAGACGGCGTCAGCCATCAGGCGATCGAAGATATCGCAATTATGCGCGCCATTCCCGGCATGAAGATCTATGTCCCGGCGGATGAGAATGAGACCCGGGCTGTCGTTGAACATGTGGCAAATGAATACGGCCCGACCTATATCCGCACCGGCCGTGCAAGCGTGGAAAATGTCTATGACACGGATCAGATCGATGTCACGAAAATCCACGTGCTGCGCAGCGGAAACCGGGCGGCAGTATTTGCCTGCGGTGTCTGTGTCAAATCGGCGCTTGAGGCAGCTGACCGGCTGAAAGCGGAAGGCATCGATCTTACGGTCGTCGACGTCTGCGCGATCAAGCCCTGCGATGAAGTTGCCATCCTGAATATCCTGCAGGATTACGATCTGATCTTCACCGCGGAAGAACACAATACGGTAGGCGGTCTCGGCGGAATGATCTGTGAGCTTGCGGCGGAAAAATGCCCGCGCAGGATCATTCGTCTCGGACTGGATGACATCTTTGCGGAAAGCGGAAGCGCTGCAGATCTGATGAAGAAATACCAGCTTGACGGCGAAGGCCTCTACACCCGCATCAAGGCAAAGCTTTAAAACGATAGAACGGAACATCCGGCATGCCGGATGTTTTCTTATGCGCAGAGAGGACATTTGTGATTTGATTTACTTATGAGAAGTGCAGTCTTTTTTGACATCGACGGAACCCTGGCGATCCGCCGGGATGTTCCGGAAAGCGCAGCGGATGCAGTGCGCACCCTCCGGAGCAGCGGGAATCCCGTGTTTATCTGCACCGGGCGCAATGCCTCCTATGTACGGCGTCACTTTTCCGCCTACGCGGACGGTTTCATCTGCGCCAACGGACGCTATGCATTCATGGGCAGGGAGATTCTGTATGATCATCCGGTGGAACGGGATCTGCTGGAGCGGGCAATGAAGGAAACTCTGTCCCTTTCATGCGGCATCATCTTCTTCGGCAATACGCACGCCTACTATGCCGGCGGACCGGACGGATATGAACGGTTCTGCGAAGCACATGCCGGCGAACCGGTGGAATATCTTCATTCTCTTTCCGAAACCGAGCCCATCTACACTTTCGATGTGTTTTTTCACACAGAAGAGGAGCTTCATGCGATCGAAGCACGGCTTGAAGACATCTGTCTGTTCAATCCTCATCTTCCCTGGCCGACAGCTGACGTAACCGTGTTTGGCTATGACAAGGGCACTGCCCTCCGTGCCGTGATCGAACGCCTCGGCATCGCAAAAGATCATGCATACGCCTTCGGCGACGGCCGCAATGATCTCTGCATGTTCCGGGAGGCTGGCCATACGGTCGCCATGGGCAACGGGGCAGCAGAGCTTAAAGCGGCAGCGGAATTTGTGACCACAGACATTCACGATGACGGCGTGAAAAACGGTCTGCAGCATTTCGGTCTGATCTGACAAAAACGCACCCCTTGCGAAGAGACGGCAGCGGAACTAAGATAGAAAACGTTGCAAACAGAAGAAAGGGATGATGTATAAATGCAACTGCTGATTCATATCACTAATCACGAAGATACCGTGAACCCGATCATGGCTAAACTTGCCGAACACAACTTTCACGGCGGAACGATCGTTGACTGCGAAGGCATGCTGAAGGCAATCAATGAAGACAGCGTGGATGCGCCTGCCATCGTCGGCGGACTGCGCCGGTTTATCAATCCGGGACGTCAGACAAACAAGATGATCCTGCTGGTGCTGAAGGATGAAGAGGTCACGGATGCGATCAATATCATTCATGATGTTGCAGGCAACCTGAAGCTGCCGAACACAGGAATACTCTTCACACTTCCGATTACCCGGTGGGAAGGAGTCGCGAAAGACTGATGAGCGCGCTGTTCTATACCGCCCTCGCGATGATGGGCGGACTTTTCATGACGCGCCTGACACGTCTTGTCAAACTCCCGAATGTCACTGCTTATCTGATCGCCGGCGTCCTGATCGGTCCGTGTGTGTTCAATCTCGTCGGCAGCGATATGCTTACTGCCTTCGGTATCATCACCGAATGCGCACTCGGCTTTATCGCATTCTCCATCGGCGATGAATTCAAACTGGAAAGCCTGAAGGCGATCGGCAGATCCGCCCTTCTCATCACGCTGTTCGAGTCCGTCTTTGCGGTCATCTGCACGATGGTGTTTACGCTTGTGCTTGGCTTCAATCCCGTGATCTGCATCATGCTGGGGGCGCTGTCCGCGTCCACGGCACCTGCTGCCACCCTGCTGATCGTACGTCAGTACAAGGCAAGCGGTCCGCTTACGGACATGCTGCTGCCGGTTGTCGCAGCCGATGATGCGGCAGGCCTTATCGCCTATTCAATCTGCGTTTCGATTGCACAGAACATGATCAGTCATGCGGCATTCAGTTTCACCGGTACGATTGTTCTGCCGCTGGTGCATATCATTGAAGCGCTTCTGCTCGGCGGTGTGCTTGGAATTCTTCTGGCGCTCTGCCACCGGTTCTTCCGCTCTCACACCAACCGGATGTCCTTATGCATCGCGTTTGTCATGATCGGTGTCGGTCTTGCCGATTATCTCGGTCTTTCAAACCTGCTGCTGTGCATGGCACTCGGTGCGGTATACGTAAACCTCTGGAATGAAAGCGAGCGTATCCTCGGCTGCATCGATGACTGGACCTATCCGCTCTTCATGCTGTTCTTCGTCATTTCCGGTGCACAGCTCAACCTTGCCACCCTGCCGAAGGTCGGCCTGCTCGGCATCGTCTATATCCTTGCCCGGTTCGGCGGCAAATTCCTCGGCGCATGGCTCGGCGGAGGCATCACAAAACAGCCTGCCGTTGTCCGAAACAATCTCGGCTGGGCGCTGATGCCGCAGGCCGGTGTCGCGATCGGTATGGCAACCATGGCGCTGAAGCAGCTGCCTGCCGAATACAGCCAGCAGATACAGACTGTCATTCTCAGCGCGACGCTGATTTACGAAATCGCCGGTCCGCTGGCCGCAAAATCGGCTCTGCAGCGTGCGGGCGAGATCCATGCTTAAAACACGTCTCCGGACGTGTTTTTTCTGATCCGGCAGAGCTGAGATACCGGTGCTGAAGCACTCGGAGAGCAGATTCTGCCGGGATTATCTTTTTACCCTCCATCCCCGTCTCAGACTGCTTTCCTATGGTAGAATGATTTCAAACATGTCAGGAGACCATCATGCTTAAAATCCACACATCACAGGAAGAAGGCACTCTGTATTTTGATATAACCGGACGGATTGATTCGATCACAGCCCCGAAGTTTGAACAGGAGCTGAATACGATCAACCTTTCTTCTGTAAGAAAGATCGTAATTGACTGTGCCCGGCTGGATTTCATTTCCTCCGCCGGACTGCGTGTTCTCCTCAAAATGCGCAATCACACTACGGAAGACACCGTGATCGAGGCGATCAATGTCACACCCGCGGTTAAAGATATTTTTGATATCACCGGTTTCAGCGATATCATTACGATCCACTCGGATTCCGATACCGAAGGTGTTCAGAAAGTCAGCGCCGCATTCTTCGATATCGACGGCACACTGCTTTCCCATGCCACGGGACAGGTTCCGCAAAGCACAAAAGATGCGATTGCCGAGATTCAGCGCCGCGGAGTCAAAGCCATTATCTGTACCGGAAGAGACATCGGCGAAGTGGAGAAGCTCCCGCTCGGGGATATTCCGTTTGACGGATACCTCACACTGAACGGCAATCTCTGCCTCGACAAAAACAAGAAGATGTTCGCAGGAAATCCGATCGATCCGGGCGAAGTGGACATTCTTGTCCGCATCTTCCAGGCAAGCCGGATTCCGTTCGTTCTGATCGGTGAAACAAAGCGCTACATCAACTATGTGGATGACATTGTCATCGATACCCAGGCCAGCACGAAGGGAACGATTCCCGATATCGGCGAATACCGCGGTGAGAAGATCTACCAGTGCCTTGCCTTCGTCAAAGACAAGGAACGGATCATGCTGGAGAACATGCTCGACATGTGCACGATCACCAGCTGGAACAAAACCGGAATCGACATTATCTCCCGCTCCGGCGGAAAAGCTGCCGGTCTTGAACTCTTCCTCGACAAATTCGATCTTCGCAGGGGCGAAACAATGGCATTCGGCGACGGCCAGAACGACATCGAGATGATCCGCTACGCCGGCATCGGTATCGCAATGGGCAACGCCCTTGATACCGTAAAAGCCGCTGCAGATTATGTCACCACCGACATTGATGATGACGGTATCGCCAACGCGCTCCGCCACTTCAAGGTCATCGACTGAACCGGTGCTGTTCAATGAAACCTCAGAGACTGTACGGCATGTACGGTCTTTTTCTGATGTCTGAGGATCCATCGGGACGAAAAAAGGATACAGCTGCTGTTTCGCTGTATCCTCTTTCGTGGAAATAACTGATTTCGATTAACGGCGGCGGGTAACGTCAGCCTCCTCGTTGATCTGCAGGAGCTTCTGGTTGAGCTGACCTTCAATACGGACGAGTTCTGCTTCCGCTGCCTGACGCTTTTCATGGCCTTCACGCTGAATCGCGATGACTTCGTCGAGTGTAGCGATGAGTTCCTGGTTTGTGTGCTGGAGGGTTTCGATATCCACAATACCGCGCTCGCTCTCACGTGCGGTTTCAACGGTCGCCTGGTGCAGCGTCTCTGCATTCTTCTTGAGCAGATCGTTGGTCATGTTGGTGACTTCACGCTCTGCCTCGAGTGCTTCCTTGGAGTGGCTGATTCCGAGCGCAAGAACGATCTGGTTCTTCCAGAGCGGAATCGTATTGACGAGCGTGCTCTGGATCTTCTGTGTCATCAGAGTGTCGTTGTTCTGAATGAGACGGATCTGCGGTGCCATCTGGATTGAGATCTGTCTTGTGAGCTCAAGGTCATACAGTTTCTTTTCAAAACGGTCGCATGCCTGCGAGAGATCGTTGGCAGCCTGTGCATCTTCCGGAAGACCGCTCTCCTGCGCCTTCTTTACCAGTGCCGGAAGTTCATTCTCCCGCACTTCCTGAAGTTTCTTTTTACCGGCGATGATGTACATCGACAGTTCTTTTGTATTCTGGGCATTGCGCTCATAAAGCTGATCGAGCAGGGCGATGTCCTTGAGCAGTGTGATCTGATGGTCCTCGAGAACCGCTGCGATCTTGTCTACATTGGCTTCCGCCTTGTCATAGCGCGCCTTGTATTTGACGACAGAATCCTGGCCTTTTTTGAACAGGTTGCCGAAAAATCCCTTGTCTTCCTTTTCATCGGTCGTTTTCAGCTCAACGACAAGGTCGCTCAGCAGATTGCCGATCTCGCCGAGATCTTTGGTGCGGACATTCTTCAGCGCGGAGTCCGAGAAATCACTGATCTTCTTCTGGGCTGCGCTTCCGTATTCAAGAACGGTGCTGGATTCCGTAATGTCGATCTTCTTGGAGAAATCCTCAACCGTCTTGCGCTCTGCATCTGTCAGCTTCGCATCCGTGTAAAGTTCTTCGATCGTCTTTGTCTGCGGCGCCTGCGCCTGCAGGTCGTCCAGTTTAACTTCCTGCTCCTCCTGCGGATTCAGGGTCAGGGTAATTTCCTGCGTCTGTGCCTGGGTATTGTTGTTTTCACTCATGATATAGTATCCCTCCGTTGCTATTTCGTTGGTATCGCTGATTTTCAGTATAGCACACGCTTTCTGCTTCCGCTTCGGGTAACTCCCCTCCATTTGCATGTTTATCATCCGTAAACGTTTCACCTGCCGGAAATCGTTGTTTTACATAATAACGGGGACGAATAATGCTAAGATTTTACTGTATATGCGCCGCCTGATGACCTGTCTAGCGATCATGATTTCAATACTGCTGTGTCTCCCGCAGCAGATTTTCTCCGTTGCGGCGGAAGAAGAGGATGAGACCATCATCATCAAGGCAGATTTCATCGCACGTACTTCCGGCAGACGCACGCAGATCGATGTCCCCTATTCGGATGACTGGTTCCGTCAGGACGCAACCGTCTACAACCATGATCTTGCCCGCGCATCCCTCGGGCTGGCCATATCCGCGTTCCGCCCCGGCCGGAATGATGACATCTCCTTCAAACCGGAGTTTGTGCAGAACTTTCTCACGCAGGCGGGCTTCAGCCGCTTCCGTGATGATGACTATGACCGTCCCTCGGGAAGATATACGATCGCTTCGGGAATCGCCAGCAAGACCATCGAGGACGAGGACGGGCCGTTCACCTTGATCGCGATCGGAGTTTCCGGTCAGGGGTACGGCGACGAATGGCTTTCCAATTTCTCGATCGGAGACGGCAATATTCATCAGGGCTTCGAGGATGCCTCTGATGATATTTACGACCGCCTGTGGGGATATATTGCAGAAAACCATATTGAGCGTCCGTTCAAGGTCTGGGTAACCGGTTTTTCGAGAGCCGGTGCAATTTCAAATATCTTTGCGGCTTCACTGGAACAGGATGATCTGCTTCGGGCTGAGGATGTATTTGCCTATACCTTCGCAACACCCCGAACCGTAAAGGATACCGAGTCTGGACGCCATGACAATATTTTCAATATTGTCGGGGCCGTTGATCCCGTTCCGCAGGTTCCTTTTCAGGACTGGGGTTTCGAACGTTACGGCACTACCTTCTACACGCCGTCGCAGGAAACCAGCAGCAGATGGTACAGTGCTGAAAGACGGGCAAATGAGGTCTACCGCAGCATCGTAGGATTTGACACCTGGAACAACCCGGTGATCAATACGCAGATCAAGGTGCTGACGGAATATCTCCTTGAGATCTGCCCCGACAACAGCACATATTCCAAATATCTGCAGAATGAGGTGTGCGAGATGTGGAAACACTCCCATTCCCCGATCGATCTCATGAAGACACTGATCGAGGTTTCGGAGAACTCAAATCTGATCACACCGGAAAATGAAACGGAAGCCAACAGCCTGCTGGATTATGCGCTGTACAGTTCGCTTGAATATCTGTTTTACTCCGACCGGATGGTCTATCTGGAAGACCGGGCATCCGTGGCTATGAATATCATGCATGAACATACCCCTGAGGTATATATCAGCTGGATGTTTTCGGATACACCGCCGGAAGAGCTGTTCACGGACAACCGCTCGTTCGCACGCATCTCATTTGAAGGAGATGCGGATGTCAACATTTACGACTTATACAGTTCCTCTCTGCTTGAAACGATCCCCGCTGACGGTGAAATCACGTACTGCTCGGATAACGTTCGCCTGTTCGCACTGCGCGCTCACGGAAAAACGATTGTCTATGTGCCTTATGACACGGACTACTCGATCGAACTCTTGCCGCGGAGCGAAACAACTGTCGAAACCGTCGGAATCGACTACACCAGTGAACAGACGCGGATCACGGAGTACTGG
>JAEEGL016980913.1_pt1 | contig 17560 bp, 11 predicted proteins | sample 9134231 | NCBI WGS metagenome assembly JAEEGL01 (sample SAMN16246548, study PRJNA631951) | gut metagenome | biome: gut microbiome; feature: rumen; material: fiber-attached | host: Bos | place: Iran: Karaj | collected 2018-10 | reverse complement strand
CACCAAGCTGATCTCCCTCAATACCGATTACACGGACCTCTTTAGCTCTGATCTGTTCGTTAATAAATAACTCGCTAATGGTTTTATCCTCCTGAAAAAAAGTGGATACATCCGCAAATGTATCCACTTAGAAATCATAGTCAGAATCCCTGCATAAAGCTAAGGATTTGAAAAGATATTAACCACTGCTGGCTGTGCCGCAGGGTGAGAGTGGATACTCTGCTTGGTTTTCAAATACTCAAGTACAATAACACATATGAAAATTGATGTCAACAGCTTTTTTGCATTATTCCTTCATAAAAGCCTTGGTAACACCGCAGACTGCACCAAAGAGCACTGCTGCAACAGGCCATACGATCCATGTGATCTCCCATTTCATGGTGATGAAGCTCCATGCGAGGTAACCTCCAAGAATAACCGACCAGTAGATTCCTGCGATCCTCTTGATGACCCTGTTAGCTCTTTTGCCCTCTAAGGTATACTCACCTTCCTGAAGGAGCTTGTTGTAGGACTCCATGACGTTGCTGACTCTTATTATGAAGTTAACACCCACAGCTACCATGATAAGGAGAAGTCCAACCATTGAAGGGATCGCCATCTCTTTTCCCGCTGCAGAAGCCATAACGCCGCCAACAATAAGTGGAACGCTGGAAAGAATGCACAGTACAACGCCGATAGCAATAAATAACGAATGTTTCTTTTCGAATTTGGCCTTTTTATCCTTAACCATGCCGTCTACGCCGTAGGCTGTGTCGATGGCAACGCTCTCAAGATACTCATAGGGCTCAAGCTTCCTGTTAGTCATTATGAAGATGAACACTCCGATGGCAACCATTAACAAAAGCGCTGTCATTCCTATTGCAACGGCCAAAAGCTCCGAAACAAGCCCTGTCTCTGAAAGACCTGCCAGTGAAATAAGAAGGACCGGTGAAAGGATGCAAAGCGAAACTCCTATTGCAATCTGCGGAGCAGTGGTGGCTGCAGCGCTAAGGTAGTTTGAAGCCTCCTCCATGCTGACGAACTTAAGGGCACTTGTTGAAGAAGCACCTGTATCCTCAATTATAGCGGTTCCCGGAAGAGTGGCGTCTTCCATCTCATCCTTTAATAAGTAGTCGGTGCTGACACTAAAGAGCTCTGCCATCTTGAGAATGCGGCCAAGATCCGGTGTTGACTGGGCGCTTTCCCATTTTGAAACTGACTGTCTTGAAACATCAAGTTTATCTGCCAGGTCTTCCTGTGACCATCCGAGTTTCTTTCTCTCATTTATGATTTTGTCTGCAAGTATCATTTTGTTTTCCTCCGTTATTTTTCGTTTTTTGGATTTGTGTTTTTTGATGATCTAAGATTACGAAAAATAACAGTTGCTTTCTATAAAGTCGCCTTGGAAATTTGTCAACCGGTGGTTGCAAATGCGTCAACCACGGGATTCTTTGTCTTTGTTGGACAAGGGTCTGAAAATGGTCATCCGCCCTGTCCAGCCCACGATCCTGGTCAAGATTATCCCGCAGATTATTCCGCAGCTGTCTATTAAAACATCCATGTTCTGGGGTGATCTTCCCGCCACAAAGGATTGATGATATTCATCAAGGCACGCATAGCCCACACAGAATATGCCTGCGGAAAAAACAAGCCACAGGCCTCTTACTCCATAGACATACAGGGGAAATGCCACAGTAACTGCAAGAAGAAAGTACTCAGTAAAATGCGCCGTCTTCCTGATGTATTGCTGTCCGGTCTCAGAAAGATGCTGGATGTATCTGACACTCCACCCCCTGTCAAAGGCGTCGTTGGCGTAGGTTAAGACCTTCACCCCCACCTCGTAGCTGAGCTGGTCGCTCTCATCCGCGTCCTGAGCCGAGAACATAAAGATCAGGCACATCATCACTATTGCAGGCATGAAAGATAAGGGCTTAAGCACAAACCTCAGTGTCTGCTTGATATATAATAAAAAGTATTTCATGTTTTAGAATCCATTCTATATGCCAAGTATCTTTTCAATATGCCCGTCTGCTATTATCGCCGGATAAAGATCGCAGTCCGTGATATCAAGCTTATTGATATCACTGGTCATCTTCTTTTCCGGGACGCTGTATGTGTTAAGGAATATGCTCTTTACGCCGCTAGAAGCAGCAACACCAACGTCACAGGAAATTTCGTTACCTATCATAACACATTTTGACTTATCAAGCTCATATTTGATGACAAGTTCATCCATAAACCTTGGATCGGGCTTTTTTATCATCCTGTCTGAAGAGATGAAGATTCCATCGAAGGCATCTGAAAGTCCGCACTCCGACAGTTCTTTTTCCGTAAATGCCCTCTGGGCGTTGGATAAAAGAAATATCTTTTTGCCGCTGCTTTTTAGCTCCGCGAAGGTCTCATCGACGCCCTCGTACTTCATAAGCTTGTCCCGGGAGGTCTCCCTGAAATAATTGCAAAGAGCCTGTATCTGCGGGGTGATGAACTCGGTTTCATCGTATTTGTGGGGAGTGTAGGAATCCATAAGCTGAAGGATTTCGCCTGTGTCAGGGGACGTGGCCCTGCGCATTTCCTGCGCCCGGGTATTGCCGGCCTGCTTAAGCTTCTCTGCGATAAGGCGGGTCCATACCCAGGTGATGCGGATCTCGGGGTGTTTCGTGGTGATCCCGCGCTCTTTTTCAAGCCAGAGCTTAAGTTCCTTCTCTTCCCGGGCGCAGATATCAATATAGCGCTGTCTTAGCTCTTTTGCCGTGTAGCTGGCCCCGAACTGCCATTCAAGGTATGCAGCCATGTCCTGCCATAAGCCCGGGATAGACTCGTCAGTGTGGATGTCTATTAAAGTGCCGTACAAGTCGAAAATGTAAGTATCGAATGTCATTGATTCCCCCTCAATGCTACAATTCCATAGGGTGCGACTGTCAACATGCCATTGGATAGAGAGCTTACAGCTTGTGATGTGTTCAGCTGATAAGTAACGGCATAAGAAGCCTCTTCCCTGCCGGCAGGGTCGTTATTGCCAGCCATATTATTGCCGCCGGTAGATCCGTTATCATCAACGTCTTCTGCCGGGAGAAGCGAAAGATCCACTGTCTGCTCCTCGTCCGAGGTATTGATTATGAAAAGAAGTGACAGCGGGCCAAAAGAGCCTGTACTGCCGGCATCCTGCAGGAAAGCCTTGGCTTCATCCTCTGCCACTGACCTTGTAAAGGCACAGATATTCTCATTTGAGAGTTCGCTTACAGTGCAGGTTCTGCCCCTTGCCACCACAGGAAAGGTGTTCCTTAGCCTGATGGCACTCTTAAAGTAATTATATATGGAAAATGGATCCTGTGCCTGCTGATCCAGGGCAGGATATTTCATCTTAAAGCGGTCCATATCCTTAGGGCCACTGCACATGCCTGATTCGAGGTCATCGGCCCAGTCCGGCAGTTCCAAAGTGCCTGCTGCCTGTGTTGTGCCTTCTACAGCCAAGCTGTCATTACCTGCTATCTTACCGGCATTGTCTGCCGTCCAGTACATTGGCGCGCGCTTGTTCTCATCCTTGCCGGAGCCCTTCATGCCAAGCTCCTCGCCGTAGTATATGAAGGAATTGCCGCCCATGAGAAGGCTGAGGCCGTAAGCCAGCTTGATCTTGTCCTGACCGCCGCTTCCGGTGTAATAGCCGGCAGAGCGCGCCATATCGTGATTGGTGTAAAAAGGCGCATCAATGGCTGTGTCGTATGTACCTGAAATGGCCGCCTCAGTCTTCTCAAGACTTTCAGCAAATCTTGATGCAGGGCTTGTTCCCCTTACAGTAGAGGCTATGACACCCTCGCTGCCTGCATATTCGAAGTCAAAAAAGCTGTCGATGCCGCTCTCATAATACTTCTGATAAGTAGCTGAGCTCACCCAGGCTTCTCCAACGAAATAAGCGTCCGGGTTATCCTCTTTAAGCCACTTAAGGAATTCAATGTTCTTCTGATCTTCACCGGTGTAGTAATAGGTTGTGGCGTCAAGCCGGAAGCCATCTACTCCCCTGTCTGTCCAGAAATGAGTGATGTCTGAAAGCTCCTGCCTGACTGCATCACTGTCAAGGTTAAGATCTGGCATCCCGGACCAGAAGCGAGCCTCGTAGTAATAGTCCGTGTCCGGAAGTGGCTCAAAGCCGGACTGCTTGGTATTAGAGAAGGTGTAGTAGTCAAGGTATGGACAGTCTGCAAGGGCCTGCTCATCAAACTCAATCCCAGGGTGCTCCTTAAGGTACCCCGCCGCAGCAAGGAACCATGGATGTTCACTGGATGAGTGGTTAAATACCGTATCGATAATGACCTTTACTCCCCTCTTGTGACACTCTTCCACCAGCTTGTCAAAGTCCCCAAGAGTCCCGTACTCAGGGTCAATGTCCTTGTAATCCGTCACGTCATACTTGTGATAAGTAGTCGATGGGCTTATGGGCATCAACCAGATCTCGTTGCAGCCAAGATCCGTGCCCGTGGTATCATCCCCATCATTGATGTAATCAAGCATCTTTGTTACGCCGTTAAGATCCCCGATCCCATCTCCATCGCTGTCATAGAAGGAATAAACAAATATCTCATAGGTAGTGCGGTAGTTGTCATCGAGGATATTTAACGGAAGAGGCTCCTGCTCTTCAACAGGTGTCTCAGCCACAGAAGAGCTCTTTCCACAGCCTGCAAGCAGTGCCAGAGCCAGTAAACATAAAAATACAATTCGTTTTCTCATATTCGTCATATTCGCTCCCCATATCTCTTTGTCACATCATACCATATTGTCCGTCTAAAGAAAACGTTTTCTTAAGCCATAAAAATACAGCAGGGCTCTTTTTGCCCTGCTGTCCTGCATCAGCCATTAAGCTGCATCTTCTTCCTCTTCAGGCTCTGTAAACTGCTCAGCGGCAGGTTTAATGGCCTCAGGGTAAATCAGCTTGAAGTCGTTCTTCATGGAAATTGGCACATAGCCCTGCTCTGAGTATGCTGCAGATTTTTCTTCCCAGTTCTGAGTGCCCCACTCCCTGACGTTGTCATCTGCCACAACCATGTAGGCCTCTGCAGGGTATGGGTTTCTTTTGTCCAAAACATAGTTCATCATGCTGGTGTCGCTGCCGCTGTTTCCAAAGGCAAGAACCGGGCGCTGGCCGATCTCACGCTCGATCCAGATGGATTTGTTGGCATTTAAGTTCTTCTGGATAAATCCACCGGTGAAAACAAGGTCATCTCCGTCGGCATACTTGTAATCCATGTTTGAGGGAACATCCTCGTAGCCACGCTGTTTGACCTCAAACTCGGTTCCTATCACATGGGATGGAGAAACATACTTGCTTATTGGGGAATTGTCTATGATAGCCCTGGTGGTTGTGCGCTCCGTGCCACTTACAACATAGATGGTAAAGCCATTGTTATAGAGATACTTCACCACTTCCACCATTGGCAGGTAAAATCCGTCAATATAACGCATGTTATCAAAACTCTCTGTTTGTTTCTGCCCAAATTCCACGGCGTAGTCGTAGAGCTCTTTTATGGTCATGCCTGCATAAGCCTTGGCGAAGTTCCTTGCAAGCTCTTCACCGGCAGTGTAGCCGGGCCTCAGTTCGGAGGCCACAGCCTTAAGCTCATCAGATACTCTCTCCGGGTGATCGATAAGGCAATAGTTTATGAACATCATGGTGTCGTAATAGGTAAAATATGTCTCGCAGGTCAGGGTGCCGTCCATGTCAAAAACTGCAATCCTGTCCTTTTCCGGTATGAAATTCTCTTTATCATTTTTGTTGGTGACCTTTGCCACATAGTTTCGAAGGCTCGCTGCAGCATTGGAATCAGCAGCCCAGTACTCTGACAGCTGACCAGTAGCTTTTTCCCCGCATCCGCCTATCCCTATGCATGAAAAGAGCATTACCAAAATCAAGAACATTGACATTATTCTTCTGTTTTTCATATTCACAAACTGTCCTTTCTTGTTTCGAATCTCTGTCAATAAGTTACCGCTTTTTCGGTTGCCATTCAAGAAACTGTTCCATAACCTCTTATAAAAAAACTATAAAAATATGATGACTCTTTACACTTCAATTTGCTTATGCTATATTGACACAGTGATTTATTCATATATAGCGTTCGTGGCATTTCGCCAGACTATTCCCATGATTAGTTCCTTTTCGATGATAATATCTTTCTTATCAGTAAAAATTCGGCTTTTTCTTGGTAGTACTCTTTATTTTTCTTACCTATGTATGTCTTGAATCACAAAAATGCATACACAGGAGGACATGTCAGTATGGAAGAAAAACAAAAGAATGACAAAAGAAAGGAGGATCCAATTTATTCCGAAACGGCATACGACGACGCTTTCAAAACCATGGAAGCCAGATGTGATGATGTTCTGATACCATTCGTCAATCATATGTTCAATGAGAATTACGGGAAAGATGCCATAGTTAAGCACCTTCGTAATGAGCAATTTATTGAACAGGAGAATGCAGCTGACGAGAAAAGGATTACAGATTCACATTTTGAAATTACCTACAAAGACATTACCAGAAAGTATCATCTTGAGTGCGAAAGTAAAAAGTTTGATGGGTCAATCCTGGTCAGGATATTCGAATATGATTCTGAAATTGCTCTTGCTACGGGCAAGAGGGATATGAGAACGTTTAAAGTGAGATTTCCTAATTCAGGATTACTTTTACTAAGGACCACAGGTAAAGCTCCTGACACAGCTTCAATTGAGATTGAGATGCCTAATGGAGAAGCTGTATCCTACAACATTCCAATCATAAAGATGTCCGATATCTCAATTGATATGCTGTTTGAACAGCATCTTTATATGCTGATTCCCTTTTTTATCTTTACGTACGAAGAAAGGTTATCGGATATCAATGATAGTGAAGAAAGCATAAATTCGCTTCTTGAAGTTTATGAAGATATCTTCAACAGACTTGACAAAGAGCTCGAAAACGGCAACTTGTCAGCACTATCCCACGGTGCTATCATAAAACTAACTTATAGCGTAGCATATAAACTCACAATGAAAAAAGCAAAGGTTCAGAAGAAAGTGGGTGATTTCATGGGCGGAAAAATGCTTGATTTACCTGAGTTCAAAATATATGATCAGGGCAAGGCCGATGGATTGGCTGAAGGCGAAGCAAAAGGAAAATCAATTGGCGAAGCTGAGCGCAAAGAGCTTAAGGAAGAAAACGACAAGCTTCGAAAAGAACTTGAGGAACTGAAAAAGAAGGTTCCGGTATAATAACCCATAATAAACAAAGAGCTGTTCCTGCACAAAAGCGGAAACAGCTCTATTTTAATGCACTATCTCAAAATACGGTGAGCCACGTTGATAAGCAGGTGGATGATGATTCCGTAGTCTTTTCTAAGGGACTGGGGAAGTGTGGGCACCCTGTCGTAGAGGATCTCCAGGTACTCGTTCTCCGTGCCCATGTAGTCCAGGATCTCAACGCTGTAAACGGCGGAAACGCCGCTCCTTGAAGGAGTTATGCCGGCGATGACGCAATCCAGGGTGGCGGGAACTTCGCCCATTCCAACGTTTACGATGACCTTATCTCCCACGTTAAAGGTACCTGATTCATCAAGATAGATCTTGAGGTTGCGCTCCGTAAGGAATGTGGTGATCCCGTCCATGACCACATTGTCTGACTTTCTGGTGATGTCCACCATTTCAGCGTCCACAACCTTAACTGTATCACCGTCCATGTCGCGACCGTCAACAAGGAACAGGGACATGGTAAGGAAATACAGGTTTCTTATGATCCATACAAGGAGTATGAAAAGTCCCAGGGACTGCCAGCCCTTTATGATGGTGCAGGTTCGTATTATTCCCACCAGGGAAAGAGCTATCAGGACCATATAAGGATACATGACCTTCATATCCCTCTGGCGTTTTCCCTTCTTTGCGGACTTATCAGTGACCATGAACTTCTTGGTGGTGATGCCAAAGAACTCCTTGATTATGGGGATCAGCAGATAAGGCATAACACTGGTCTCATAAATCCCGCTCCACTTAAGGGAAACCGCATTCTGGCTGTATGCCCTAAGGCACTGATCCTGCATTATGAACATGGGCAGCCAGTAAATAAGAAGGTCTGACCAGCTGCAGGCAAATACAGGAACCGCAAACACTGCAAATACCAGAGGTGAAAGGATATATATAAGGCTCTTTATAGGTGAATACCAGTAAACAACAGAGCTCCAGTAGCTGAGGCGCTGTGCCATGGTAAGACCCTTTCTCTTGAAGATTCCAAGCTGTCTTGCAGTACTTATAACCCCGCGGCCCCAGCGCACTCTCTGCTGAATGTGTTCCCTGAAAGTATCCGGTGTCTTGCCGCTGGCAAGGGGTTCAGGAAGGCCAAGGCTCACAAAGCCATGGGACTCAATAAGAAGTCCTGTTGCAAAGTCCTCAGTGATGGACTCCGTGTAGAATCCGCCAATGGCCTCAAGGGCTTTTCTTGAGATAACTGTGTTGGATCCTCCGTAAATAACGCTGTTTGAAGAAGTCTTTGCAGCTTCGATGGTGCGGTAAAAGAAATCCTGCTCGTTAGGTGCTGTTTTCTCGGCATAAAGAGCGTGCTGGAAAATATCGGGTTCGTAGAAACACTGGGGAGTCTGCAAAAGTCCAAGGGATATCTTCTCTTTTTCCGGAAGGTTCGCACTCTTTTTATCGGCATCAACAAAATACGGAATGGTCTTCAAAAGAAAATCACTCTTAACCAGCATGTCGGCGTCCAGGGTGATGACATATGGCGCACTTGTAAGTCCCAGGGCATGGTTTAAGTTGCCGGCTTTGGCCCCCTTGTTGTCTGGGCGGTCGAAATAACCAACTCCCATAGACTCTGCAAGCTCACGCATCTGGGGTCTTCTGTTGTCATCGCATACCCACACATGGACCCTGGTCTTGTCAGGGTACTGCAGATGGTTACAGGCATTGATGGTCTTACGAAGAAGATCCGTGGGCTCGTTGTAGGTGGCAATGAAAATGTCCACATCCGGGAATTCTTCGTCACTTATTTTTGGAAGCGGATGGTCCTTAAGGCCTAGCAGATTGGAGTACAGAACCAGGGACTCAACAAATCCAAATATCTCCACTGCAAGAAGAATAACGTTTGCGGTTATGGCAATAATTCCATAGCCCACAGGAATTGAATATTTTATACGCCAGAAAAGATACATCAGCGTCATGAAAATACTAAGAAGCAGCACAATGCGCCTTGCAAAGGACCACAAGACCTCCCTAATGGAGGTCTTTCCTGACTGACCGATGCCTTCCAGGCTGTCGTAGGTCTTATGGGTCTTTCTTCCCAGATATCTAAACAGCATAAAGAGCAGGAACAGGACAAATTCTGAGACAGCAATGATAAGTGCAGTCCCGGGCCATGACTTGGCAATTGCTATGTCACGCTGGGTCAGGGACTGGGAAAGCCATGGCGGCAGGATGCTGTTCTTTTTAGTCACCACAGGATCCGGGATATCAGAAGGTCTGGTGCCCCGGATCAATGCCTTTATCCACTGGCCTGCAGGTGTAAGGTCAGCGTCAGTCATCGGTTTTGAAGGATTATAGTCAGGCTTAAGAAGTGCAGAGGACTCGTCCTTGTTGGACAGGCTCCATACCGCATAGCTGATACCATTATCGTCAAGGAGTCCGAACCAGGATCTGGCATACTCATAGTCCACCCTGCCATCTCCGGATGACTCGGAAATACCGCATTCCGAAATGAACACGGGAAAATCCCTCTCCAGGGCTTCCTTAAGCTCGCCCTGCAGATCATCGTGATGGGTAGCTGTATAGAAATGAAGGACGTACATTACATCGTCAAAGGGAAGGGGATCTCTTGCGGCCATTATAAGATCCCTGTCATAGGTGGTGGTTCCCACAAGAATGACGTTATCCGGGGAGTTGGCCCTTATAACAGGAATCACCCGGCATGAATAGTCGTAGACTGCAGACCAGGAACACTCACCGTTTGGCTCGTTACAGATCTCATAGATTATGTTGGGAACACCGCTGTACTGCCTTGAGATCATATCGAAGAATTCAAGGGCTTTTTCTATATTTATGTTGGGATCGAAGTCATTTAGGATGTGCCAGTCCACAATGACGTACATGTCGTTTGCTATTGCCGCATCAACGCCGGCTTTTAACAGTGACAGACTTGGCTCTTTTGACTCATCGCAATAGATCTCAGAATACATAGGAAGTCTTATGAGGTTACAGTCCCACTCTGTGGAGATCTGGGCAAAAATATCATTACTTATAAAATCCGGAAACCAGGTAAGACCGTGGGTACTGATTCCCCGTAGCTGAACCGGATTTCCGTCTTTATCCACAAGCTTAGTGCCCTCTACGGACAGCTGACCGTTTACGGAAGGTCTTGCATGGATGTATCCCGGATCCTGCGCCGAAACAGAACTGCCGCCATCTGCAAAAGAGGTGCTGCCGGCTGCAAACAGGCCCATAAGCAGTGACGCCATAAGGATCATAGAAAAAAATCTCAGCGTTTTTTTCATTTTGTCCCTCCATAAGAATTATCTAATGCGATACTTTGTCAATATGTTACCGCTTTTTCGGATTTTTCTCAAGTCCGGGGCCGTTCCACACCAAATGGGACTGTCTGATGAAGACAACAAAAAAACACCAGGGAAGCCGGCCATTTATGACCTGTCCCTGGTGTAAATCCCCCTCTGTCTGAGGCTGGCAAAGTGCCATATCCTCAGCCAACCGCAATATAGTAACCTTCCATATCAAAGACTCTTTATGCTATCTGTCTTGATGATGAACTTAACTGAGCTGTCAACTTCATCCGCTGATCCGCCGAAGGTCTTGTAGCTGCTGCCTGCCTCCTGGATAGCCTCAAGTCTGTCTGTGAACTCTGTAAGGTCACCGTCAAATGCCTCATAGATCTTCTTGATGCCCTCTTTGTCGAACTTTGTCATGCCCTCAAGGAGCTCTTTTACGCCATCGTCAAGCTCGATTGAACCGTCATAAAGCTCTTTTGTGCCATCCTTAAGTTCACCTGTGCCATCGTTGAGCTTTCTTGCTCCGTCGTTAAGTTCGCCTGCTCCGCTGTTAAGCTTGTCTGCGCCGTCCTTAAGATCCCCTGCGCCGCTTCTTAACTTGCCTGCGCCGTCATGAAGCTGTGATACGCCGTCTACAAGCTCGCCGTTCTTGGATGCAAGAGTGTTTGTACCTTCTGCAAGCTGGTTAGCACCTGCTGTGAGCTGTCCAAGGCCATCTACAAGGCTTCCGGAGCCTGTATAAACCTTACCAAGGCCTTCTGTGAGCTGTGCGCTGCCATTTGTCACGGTGTCGACGCCTGTATCCAGGGCATCAAGCTGAGCATTTAATGCAGCTATTGTCTTGGCATCCGCATACTTGGAAAGGGCATCCACATCAATCTGTGAAAGAATGCCGTAGCCTGTTGAAACACCGGTAAGTACCTGGGCATATTTAAGCTTCTTGATGCCAAGCTCGTACTGAGCAATTCCTGTCTGGTACTGGGCTATTGCTTCCTGATACTGAGCTGCTGTCTGTTGTTTAGCCTGGTTAACCGCATTCTGAAGGTCTGCTTCAGTATACTTTTTCTCAGCATCGCCTTCATTTAGTTCCGGAAGGAGGCCATTTGAAGAAGCTCCGCTCTCGATCAGACTGCCCTGAATCATAAGTGCACGCTGTTCATAGTCATCACCACTTAAGTCATCATCGTCGTCATCCTGGACATCTCCACCCTCGGTGTTTGCAGGTGCAGGGGTTCCATTTGCAGGCTGAACAGTGTCATCGCTCTGCTGACCATTGTTACCTTTCTGGTCATCATCGCCCTGCTGACCATTGTTACCTTTCTGATCATCATCGCCCTGCTGACCATTGTTACCTTCCTGATCATCATCATCATCATCATCTGCATTAGGATTGATGATAGTGTCAGTCTTTATGTCTTCATCAAGGTCAAGCTCATTTTCTCCACCGTTAGAAGGAGTCTCAACCTGAGTTGTATTATATGCATCCCTGCACTCATCAAGTGTTGCCTTATCAGTGATCTGACCGCCTGAAAGTTTGGTAACCAGAGCCTGAACATTGCCGTTGTACTCGCCCTGCCCATTCAGGTATGCATATGTATCTTCGAAAAGAGCTTTGTTGGTCTTAAGGGTATTAAGATCCATACCGCTTATCATACCGAACATATTTCTTACTGTGCCTGTGAGAGTGTGGACACCGCCCTGCAGTGTTGGAGCACCATCTGAAAGAGCCTTGGCACCCGCCTGCGCCTGTCCGATTCCTGCCTGAAGCTCTTTTGAACCCTGCTGAGCACTTGCTGCACCCTTGGCCAGTGATGAAGCACCCTCATTCACCTTGGAAACACCGTCTGTATAAGCCTTTACGCCATCTGCAAGCTTGCCTGTTCCCTCTTCAAGAGATCCGGTTCCATCATAGAGCTGTCCTGCGCCGTCAGCGAGCTTACCTGTTCCGTCAAGGAGAGTTCCTGTTCCGTCGTAGAGCTTCTGTGTTCCGTCTTTGAGCTCACCTGCGCCGTCATAGAGCTTTTTTGTGCCATCCTTAAACTCTGTTGTGCCGTCCTTAAGCTTCTTGGTACCGTCAACCAGCTTGTTTGAGCCATCGTTGAGCTCTTCCATGTCGTCCTTGAGGTCGTTGATCTTGTCGGACTCTGAAAGATCTGTCACGCCAAAATCTGAAAGGATATCTGAGCTTGCCATCGTAATGGTCATTCCGAGCTCGAAATCTGTGGTATCAGCTGTGATCTCGAAGTAATTTGAAAGTTTGTCCTTGATCTCATCAGCATCCTCAAGCTTGTCCCAGTTCTCGTCAGAGATATCAAGGCTCTCCTTAAGGCCCGGAAGAGCAACGCCCATAACGATGATGTTTCCGCCGTCTGAAATAACCTTACCGTTTGAGATCTCAACATTTGCGAACTTATCTGAATCAAGCATCATTCCTGAAACCATGGCAAAAGGTGTGTAGACCTCAACCTCTTTACCTTTAACTTCAACGGTCTGCTTGGCGTTGTTCTCATACTCAAAACGCATTGTGACTTTTCCGCTCCTGCCTGCAAGCTCCTGTGGAGAAATCTCTTTTCCATCAAGAGTGTAAGTGATCTTCATTTTTACAGGAAGCTGCTTGTCTGTGGTTCCCTGGTAGTAGATGTCGGAGCCTTCTGCGTTCCAGGTAAGGGTTCCGTCGCCGTTGTCTGTAAAGGTCTCATCACCCTTGACATTGACGATGTCCTTGAGCTCTGTGGTGTCGGAGAGCTCAGATGCAGCTGTAGCGTTCTTGAGCCACTCGCTTACGATGATGTCGTTTACTGCGCCGTTGGCATCTGCTGTTACGTAAACTGTCTCGACCTTGCCGGCCTCCGACTCTGCTGAAGCGATGTTTGATGCGCTGACGACTGTGCTTGCCAGGGTATCCTGCTGTGTCTCCTGTTCAGCAGCCATCTCTACTGCTGTCCCGGCTGTGGTATCTACTGTGTTCTGTCCGCAGGCAACTGTCATCATTGCCAGCATAGCAGCCATTATTACTGAAAGTGATTTCATTAAATTCTTTCTGATCATTTTTTCATCCTCCTCATTAAGCTACTTTATGTCTGTGGATAAAGTGACCGTGGTGGCCGCCATCATCCGATGTATTATTCTTGATTCCAAAGGTGGTCCTCATGATGAGCCCGTCGAAGAGCATATACATTGCAGGCAGGATCAAAAGAACTGTGACCATACTGATGATCGCTCCCCTTGCCATGAGCATGCACAGAGATCCGATCATGTCGATGCTGGAGATAAGTCCTACACCGAAGGTTGCTGCAAAGAAGCTGAGTGCGCTGACAATTACTGACTTCATGCTGGTGGAAAGAGCTATCAGTGTAGCTTCTTTCTTGCCATGGCCTGCGCTTCTCTCGTTAAGGTACCTTGTTGTCATAAGGATCGCATAGTCAACTGTTGCTCCAAGCTGAATGGTTCCGATAACTACTGAGGAAATGAAAGGAATAACTGTTCCTGTGTAGTATGGAAGTCCCATGTTTACGAAGATCGCAAACTCGATGACTGCAACCAGGATAAAGGGCAGTGAAACTGACTTGAGCACGAAGGCGATGATCAGGAACACAAGGCCGATGGAAACAAAGTTAACAACCTGGAAGTCGTGATCTGTGATATTGATAAGGTCCTTGGTGCAGGGCGCCTCGCCAACAACCATTGCCTTGGGGTCATAGCTCTTTACGATTGAATCAACCTGAGTGATCTGGTTGTTGATCTCGTCGGAAGCAATCTTGTAATCAGTGGTCAAAAGAACCATCTTCCACTCGTCGCTTTCAAGGTCAGATAAAAGATCTTCCGGAATGAACTCTCTTGGGAAAGCAGGTCCAAGTATTGAATCTGTGCCAAGAACCGAAATGATCCCGTCAGTGTTTTTGAGTTGCTCGATCATCTGTGTCATGGACGCTGTGTCCAGGTTCTTGTCAATCAGCAGCATGTAGGCTGAGTTCATCTCGAAGTTCTCATCTACCTTATTGGCTCCCTGAACGCTCTCAAGGCTGTCAGGAAGGGTCTGGGTCAGATCGTAGTAAACCGATGTGCGGTTGTTGCCGTAGATTGCAGGTCCTATAAGTGCCAGGAATATTGCAAAAAATACTACGTAATATTTTGATATGAACCTGGGAAGCTTCACAAATTCAGGCATTAGAGGCTTGTGCTTTGTCTTTTCAATAAGGTTATCAAACACAAGGATCATGCTTGGCAGGATGGTTACGCATCCGATAACACCGAAGATAACGCCCTTTGCCATTACAACGCCAAGGTCAAGGCCCAGTGTAAAGCTCATGAAGCAAAGTGCTACGAAACCGGCGATTGTTGTGATGGAGCTTCCGATAACTGACTGGAAAGTAGCTGAGATGGCATTTGCCATAGCGTCCTTCTTGTCAGATGCCTTTTCCAGCTCCTCCTGATAGCTGTGCCACAGGAAGATTGAGTAGTCCAGAGTAACACCAAGCTGGAGCACTGCGCTCAGGGACTGGGTGATAAAAGAGATCTCTCCTTTAAACACGTTGGTTCCCATGTTGTAAACAATTGCCATTCCTATACTGAGCAGGAAGAACAGCGGAATCAGGTAAGAATCCATTGTCAGTGAAAGAACTATTACCGCAAGAAGAACTGCGATTCCTACATATATGGGTGTTTCCTTCATTGCCAGGTTCTTGGTATCTGTAACGATGGCGCTCATGCCGCTCATGAAGCACTGCTTGTTGGAGATCCTGCGGATCTGTTCGATGGCATCCATGGTGCCGTCCGCTGAGGTTCCATCGTCGAAGATGACAAACATCATTGTGGCGCTGTCGCTGTTGAAGGCTTTATAAACCTTGTCAGGCATCATCTCCATGGGGATCTTGATGTCCATGACCGAGTCGTACCAGAGAACATCTGCTACGTGGTCAACCTGCTCGATCTTCTCTTTGAGGCTGGCGACATCTTTTTCCTCCATGCCCTCTGCCACGTACAGGACAAAGGCCCCCGTTCCGAACTGGTCAAGCAGTACATCCTGTCCCTTCATGGTCTCGATATCCTTTGGCAGATATGTCAGGATATCGTAATTGACTCTTGTGTTGAAATAGCCGATTGCAGATGGAATCAAAAGTCCGATCGCTGCAATCAGTATTACGTATCTTAGCTTTACAATCAATTGTGAAAGCTTGTTCATAACTTCCCTCCTCCAGAACCCATGCGTCTTTTGCTGGCTTCTGATAATTTATTTCAGTTAGCCGGAGCTAATTGGAAATACATTATTGACTTTTGGTCATTTTCTTATTATGGTATATCATATAAATGACCATTGGTCAATATTTGTTTGAAAACTTTTTGGAGAAAATTGGTTTCCATAGCTTGAGAGCCGGGAAATATGGAAATATCTACAGATTATATGGCGGAAATCGCACCAATTTTGAAAAAGGTATGCTACAATCAAAGCGAAGGACAGGTAATATATATGGGAAAAGCCGATCAAAATAAAAAAATGAAGATGGAGAGCCTCTTAAATACCTCCTTTGAGCTTTTTACCTCAAAGGGTATCAACAAGACTTCCATCTCAGATATAGTAGAAAGGGCAGGCGTCGCTAAGGGCACCTTCTATCTTTATTTTAAGGATAAGTATGATATAAGGAACAGACTCATCGCCCACAAGTCAAGCCAGCTGTTTATGCAGGCTTATGACGCCCTTGAGAAATCAGGGATAAATACTTTTGAAGACAGGATAATCTTCATTATGGATTATGTGCTGGACGAGCTTGCCGCCAACAAGGGACTTCTGGCCTTCATATATAAGGATCTGTCCTGGGCAGTGTTCAAAAAAGCTCTCACCACTCCGGTAAGCGAAAACGACATCGACTTCGGAAAGGTATATCAGCAGATGATCGATGACGCCGAGGTTGAGCTAAGGGATCCCGAGGTCATGCTGTTCCTTATTATAGAGCTGGTTGGCTCCACCGGTTACAGTGCCATCATGTACGGCGATCCTGTGAGCCTTGACGGATTAAAACCGCACTTGGAAAAGACTGTTAGAGGGATTATCAGGGAATATTCGGCGTGAGGAAAAGAAATATCATAAGTTAGATGTAAAACTGATCATCAATCTGCACATACGCACAACCTGCTGCTACATTTCAGCGGCAGGTTGTTTTAGTTGGTGCTCAGTTATTCTGATTCAATTCGGACCCTGGTAGCTCTCCTTCACTGCCTCGTAGGATTTCATATCCCCGATGTCATGGCGCTTTCCAGGCATCAGATAGGCGTGCATTTTAGTCTTGCCGGAGAGCCAGGCTGCAAAGCTGCCGGGAGCATCATATCCGCAGCCATCAGAGAGCGCTTCTTCTATACGCGCAGCATCCTCTGCCCTGTAGTAGTAAAATGGCGGAACGGCAAGATGTCCCTTGGGCTCAGCAGGCTTCTCCTCATAGGAAGTAATACCACTGTTCTCATCAAGGGTAATTACTGCCGTTCTCTGAAGTGCTGCAAGTTCGTGCTCTTCGTGACACATAACACAGCTGGTCTTTTTATCTATCGCAAACCGTACGAATGGCACAAGGCTGAAATCCAGCACGTTGTCACCGGCTAGCACAAACACATCCTCATCTATACCCTTTGCAGCAAGCTGAATGTCTTTTACCGCACCAAGTCTTGTCTCATTAGTCTCAGTCCCGTCGTCGATAACCACGATCTTCTCTTCATGTCCCGCAGCCCAGTCCTTGAATATCTCCGCAAACTTGTGATTGGTCACAACAATAAACTCATCAGCCACTGGTGCCAGATCACTTACAAGCCAGTCCAAAATGGGCTTCCCACCAACCTCCAGAAGGGGCTTTGGAAAATTCTCCGTAAGGGGATAAAGCCTTGTGGCATACCCCGCAGCTAAAATGATTGCCTTCATATCTTCACCTCCCAAGTTTTCCAAAAAAGAACGTATCGCCGGCATCCGGCACCACATATGATGATCCCCTGGTGTAGGCCGTCCACCACTCCACATCCTGATTATTCATGGATCCAAGATCATCTCTTATGGCCGTCTCAGTGGGATCTGCTGTTTT